>Ga0111208_1111_pt1 | contig 11220 bp, 12 predicted proteins | sample DeeMarSWOR152_54_FD_80380 | JGI IMG/M metagenome (GOLD analysis project Ga0111208, IMG submission 80380) | Dehalococcoidia bacterium DG_22 | reverse complement strand
GAAGGAGATGCTTCCCCTCTGCCAGGACACGGGCACGACGGTGGTCTTCCTGGAGATGGGCCAGGACGCGCACATCGTGGGCGGCGACCTGAACGAGTGCATCGGGCAGGGCGTGATCGAGGGCTACGACAAGGGCTACCTGCGAAAGTCCATCGTGGACAGGCCTTTCTCCGCCCGCATCAACACCAAGGACAACACCCCGCCCGTCATCCACATCGAGATCGTGCCCGGCGATAAGCTGAAGATTCAGGTGATGCCCAAAGGCGGCGGCTGTGAGAACATGACCCGGCTCGCTATCCTGCTACCCGCCGAGGGCAAGAAGGGCGTTACCGATTTCGTCCTGCGAGCGGTGGAGGAGGCGGGCGGTAACCCCTGCCCGCCGGTGATCGTGGGCGTGGGGATCGGCGGCACTGCTGAAATGGCCGTGTCCCTGGCCAAGAAAGCCCTCACCCGCAAGGTAGGCCACCCTAACGCCGACGCCGAGACGGCGGAGCTGGAGCAGGAGCTCCTGGAGAAGGTAAACGCCCTGGGCCTGGGCCCCCAAGCGGTGGGCGGACGGATCACCGCCCTGGCGGTGCATGTGGAGGTCCATCCCACCCACATCACGTCCTTACCGGTGGCGGTGAACCTTCAGTGCCACAGCGCCCGCCTGAAGGAAGCGGTGCTGTAGGCGGGGAGACCGAACATGGACATTACTCTTCCCCTGACCGACGAGACCGTGGAGAAGCTCCACGCTGGCGATGACGTGCGCTTCACGGGGGTGATCTACACCGCCCGCGACGCCGCCCATCGGCGGATGGTCGAGTCCTTGGAGAAGGGCGAATCTCTGCCCTTCGACATCGGCGGCCAGGTGATCTACTACGTGGGGCCTACCCCTGCCAAGCCCGGCCAGGTCATCGGCTCGGCTGGGCCGACTACATCCATGCGGCTTGACCGCTTCACGCCCCCCCTGCTGGCCGCCGGCCTAAAGGGGATCATCGGCAAGGGCGGCCGCGGGCCGGCGGTGCGAGAGGCCCTCAAGCAGCACAAGGGGGTGTATTTCATCGCCGTGGGCGGCGCGGGCGCCCTGCTGGCTCGCCACATCAAGAAGGTAGACATCGTGGCTTACGAAGATCTGGGCACTGAAGCCGTGCGCCGCCTGGAGGTGGAGAGCTTTCCGGTCATCGTCTGCAACGACATCTACGGCGGTGATCTGTTGCAGGAAGGGAAGGAGCGCTACAAGCTATCCGTGGCCTAGGCCGCCTGCCAGCAGGAGGTCATCACCACCACCGTCGGCCCACGAACTGATGCGCATAGACCAGCGGAAGGAGTAGCACGGCGGCCCAGGCATATCCGCCTACCACGTCGCTGGGCCAATGCACCCCTACGTAGACCTGGGCCGGGCCGGCGATGACCAACATGAAGGCGCACCAACCCAGGAGCGCCGCCTTCAGCACGCTGGGCAAGGCTATTCGCGGCGATACGCATAGCAGGAAGCCGTAGAGCACGGTCGGGCTCATCACGTGCCCTGAGGGGAACGAAGGGCTGGAAAAGCCCGCCCTCAGGTCGACAAGGTCTGCCGTAGGGCGCGGCCTATCGACTAATTCCTTCAGGCCATGCTGAAGAAACGGCAGCACCACCAGCCCCAGGGCCAATAGCAGAGCCTGGCGCCGCCTGCCCAGCAGCCAGAGGACGACCGCAACCGCCCCTCCTGTACCCAGCACCACCTCGGTGCTTCCAACCGCCCGCACCAATCGCGACACGCCCATGCCAGGGAACAGCGACCCCTGTACCCACTCGGTGATATCGAGGTCGCCCGGCAGGCGCGAGTGCAGACCGGCCAGCACGCTCAGGACGATCGTGCCAGCCAGCAGGCCCAGCCAGATGCCGCTCCACAGGGCTACCCCACCCCAGGATCTCCACGAATCAATCAGGGCGTTCATACGGAGAGTCCATCACTTCGAGCCGACGACAGCGGAACCGGCCGCGTTGCGTCGGCCGTCGGCCCCATTGTACCGCGGAGACCGTAGAGCGCTATCGGCTAGGGCAAGAGTGAGATCACAGTCCCAGCTTTTCGAGGACGCTCTTGACCTGGACAGCGTGGCGGTCGAAGCCCAGGTCGGGCGGGTCGATCCCCAGAGCCAGGCCGATGAGCTGGGTCAGGTGCAGGACGGGCATGTTGATCCTGGTATCACGCTGCTCGCCCGCCTGGGGCTGGACACCGTCGAGGTTCATGTGACACAAGGGACAAGGGGTGACCATGCAGTCGGCGCCCTTCTCCTTGGCCTCCAGGGTGTGGGTGCCCACCATGGCCGCCGAGTTCTCATCGTTGACGCCCACCAGAGGGTAGCCACAGCAGAGGGTCTTGCCGCGGAAGTCCACCGCCTCCGCTCCCAGGGCCTCGATGAGGGCCTCCAGGCACGTCCCGCGTTCCGGGTGCTCGTCGAAGCCCAGCGCGGCGGAAGGACGAACAAGGTAGCAGCCGTAGAAGGGGGCCACCCGAAGGCCTGTCAGAGACCTGACCACCGCATTCCTCAGTTCATCGAGGCCATAGTCCTCTGCCAGAACCCAGAGGAGGTGCTTCACCTCCACATTGCCGCTGTACTTCATCCCCTGCTCCTCCAGGGTCTGGTTTATCTGGGCCAGGTAATCGGGCTTTTCCTTCAACCTCTTCTGGGCCTGGCTGAAGACCCCCTGACAAGTGCTACAGATGGTCATGAGGGAGAGCCCCATGTCCTCCGCCATGGCGAACGTGCTGGCGTTGAGGGTATCGGCGTAGACAAGGTCCCTCGCTTGAAGGATGCCCGAGCCGGTGCAGGGAGCGAGGCTCAGGTCCTCCAGCTCGATGCCCAGCTTGTCACAGACAGCGGCCGCCGTACGCTGCAGCCAGGCCAATAGGCGAACTTCATCCTCTAAACCTCCCTAGACCCTAGAGCCAGCTCGACTCGCGCACTGTCTTCTCGAACTCAAGCGTGTGGCGAGCGCCGAGGTACTCGTCATAGCCTTGCTCGATCGCCTTCCGACGCAGGGCAAGGATCTGATCCATAGGGGCGACGCCCTTGGGGCAGACCTCCACGCAGATGTTGCAGCGGGTGCAATCCCAGATGCCCTCCAGACGACTAAGAGCCGACAGGCGGCTAGCATCGGCGGCGTCCCGCGGGTCGCCGACGTATCGATAGGCCTTGGCCAGAGCGGCCGGACCCAGAAACGTCTGGTCGGGCGGCTTCCCCAGGCCCAGCTCCGTCTCCAGCACGCTGCAGTCGGAGACGCAGGCGCCGCACATGATGCAGGCCGCGATGTCGGCCAGGGGACGCATTATTTCATGGGCCACCAGGTACTCCCGCTCGGGAGGAGTCCCCTCGGGCTGGAGCCAAGGCTCCACCGCTCGCGCCTTCTGCCAGAAGGGATCCATGTCCGCCACCAAGTCCTTGATGACCGGCATGTTGCCCACCGGCTCCACCAGGATCTCCTCGCTGTCGGCTGCCACCGCCTTCGCCTTGGTCTTGCAGGCTAGCCGCGCCTGCCCGTTGATACGCATGGCGCAGGAGCCGCAGATGGCGCTGCAGCAGGAGCAGCGCAAAGCCAAGCTATCGTCCAACTCCTCGCGGATCTGGAGGAGGACGTCAAGAACGGTCGCGTAATCGGGAACCTCCAGGACGTAGGACTGATAGCGAACGCCGTCCCCCGATTCGGGGTCGAAGCGGCGCACTCTCAGCTTGGCTTCCATTAGTAGACCCTCCTCTCTGGCTGCCAGCGGGTGATGGTGACGGGAGAGTAATCAAGGCTAGGCCCCTCCGGAGTGCACCGGACGAGGATGTGCTTCAACCATTCCTCGTCATCACGCTGGGGGAAATCGCGCCGAAACTGAGCGCCGCGGCTCTCTTTGCGATGGAGGGCGGCCAGGGCGATGGCCTCCGCCAGGTCGAGCGTATTGCCCAGCTCCAAGTGGAACAGGAGACTGGTATTGAACACCCGGCTCCTGTCCTGCACCCCTACTCGCTTGTAGCGCTCCTTGAGCTCCGCCAGCTTGGCCACGGCCGTTTCCAGATCCTGCTCGGTGCGAAACATGCCTACGTACTTGTTCATCGTCTGGCCCATCTCAGTCCGGATGCGAGCTACGGAGTCGCCGCTATCGGCTCGCTCGAAGATCGCCTTGATCTTATCTTGGTCGCGACTGACCACCGCTTCCGAAACGTTGGCGGGAGCGACGCCGCCGGCGTGCTCAGCAGCAGCAGCTCCAGTACGGCGGCCAAAGACGACCGTCTCCAGAAGGGAGTTGCCGCCCAGGCGATTGGCCCCATGAACGGTAATGCAGGCACATTCACCGGCGGCGTAGAGGCCAGGCAAGACGCTGGCGCCGTTGACATCCGTCTTGATGCCGCCCATGGCGTAGTGCATGCCTGGCCGAATCGGTATGGGTTCATCGATGGCGTCCACACCGGCGATGTCCAGGGCCAGCTCGTGGATCTGAGGCAGGCGCTCCAGGATCTTCTCCCGGCCCAGGTGACGTAGGTCCAGGAGGATGAAGCCGTCGACACCCCGCCCCTCGTCGATCTCTGTCTGCTCAGCGCGCGAGACGACATCACGCGAGGCCAGTTCCATCATCTTGGGGGCGTACTTCTCCATGAACCGATTGCCCTTGGAGTTCAGAAGATAGCCCCCCTCACCCCGTGCCCCCTCCGTGACGAGGATGCCGTTGCGCAAAGTGGTGGGGTGGAACTGAACGAACTCCATATCCATGAGAGCAGCGCCCGCGCGATAGGCCAGAGCTTGGCCGTCGCCGGTACTGATCAGACTGTTGGTCGAGGGCTCGTAGACGCGGCCCAGGCCGCCTGTGGCCATGATCACCACCTTGGCGCCGAAGGCCTGCAACTGGCCACTGCGAATCTCCATAGCCAGCGCGCCGCGGCAGGCACCATCTTCGATAATAAGAGAGGTGGCGAACCATTCCTCGTAGACGCGCACCCCTGCCTGCAGCAGTTGCTCGTACAGCACGTGCAGGAGGACCTGACCGGTGATGTCGGCCACATAGCAGGTGCGGGGAAAAGCGGCGCCGCCGAAGGGTCGCTGAGCGATGCGACCGTCGTCCCGGCGACTGAAGACAGTGCCCATGTGCTCCAGCTCGACGACCCGCTCGGGCGCGTCCTTGACGAAGATCTCAATGGCGTCCTGATCCCCCAGGTAGTCACTCCCCTTCACAGTGTCGAAGCCGTGCTTCTCCCAGGAATCGTCCTCACCCAGGGAGGCATTGATACCCCCCTGCGCCTGGGTAGAGTGGCTCCTGACGGGATGAACCTTGGACAGGACAGCCACGTCGACCCCCTTGCGGGAGGCCTCCAGGGCCGCCCGCATTCCGGCTAGACCGGCGCCAATTACCAACACGTCATGCGATAGCACCACAGTCACCTCCAAACGGTTTATGAGTGTAGCACCGCGAGGGTGTTCGTTCAACCGGAGGACTACAACTTTTGATACCTGGCTGTCACGCATAGACCGATAATGGTCTTGGCGTCGCAGATCTCACCTCGGTCGATGAGCTGCAGGGCCTCGGACAGGGGCAGGCGCACCACCTCGATGCTCTCGTCCGCATCGGCCGCCAAAGCACTGGCCTCCAATCCCGTCGCCAGGTACAGGTGCATGTACTCGTCGCAGTAGCCCGGGGAGGCGAAAAAGCTGCACAGACGCTCCAGGCGGCCGGCCCGCTGGCCTGTCTCCTCCTGGAGCTCCCGCTGAGCGGCCTCCTCTGCGCTCTCGCCGGGGTCGACGCCGCCCGCAGGGATCTCCAACAGCGATTGCTGGACGGGCAGGCGGTACTGGCGCACCAGAAGGACATTTCCCCGGCCGTCCAGGGCAACGATGGCTACGACGGGAGCGTGTTCCACAACCTCGCGGACGGTCAAGCGGCCACCGGGGAGCTTCACCCGATCCACCCGCAGGCTCACCACCCGCCCCTCGTATAGCCGACGGCTCTCCACCACCTGCTCCTGGTCCGAGGGGTTTGGGGACGCCTGCACCAGATTCTTGCCTTTACAAGGGGGGACGAGCCTTGAGCTCGATGATGACCGCTATCTCGTCGCAGTGGGGGAACTTGGGGCAGCGGAAGCACTCGCCCCAAACCTTGCGGGGCAGGGCCATCACGTCGGCCTGGTGGAAACCCAGCCTCTCGAAGAAGCTGGGCTGTCGGGTCAAGGCAAAGACGGTGGCGATACCCAGAGCACGTGCCTCGTCAACGCAGGCCTCCACCAGCAGCACGCCGACACCTTTATCCTGCCACCCGTCAAGCACGGCAAGGGAGCGAATCTCCGCCAGGTCCTCCCACATGATGTGAAGGGCAGCGCAGGCTACCAGCCGCCCGTCGTCATGCACCACCAGGAAGTCGCGCAGTTGCTCGTAGATCTCGGCCAGGGGACGAGGGAGCATCTCCCCCAGAGAGGCGAAACTGCTCACCAGGTCCTGGATCAAGGGAGCGTCGGCCATGGTGGCCTTCTCGATGCGAAACTGCTCGCTCACTGCTGTCCCCCACCCTCAGAGGTTCTCTTCAGTCGCTGGCTGAGAGCGGCATAGTAGTCGAGGGGCGAACCCAGGCGCAAGAAGCGGGCGAGATGAGGGCTGTGGAACACACGCACCCCTTCGCCCTTGCCCAACTCTTTGTTCACCTGCCCGTCCACGCTAAGGATGGCCTTCTCCTCGCTGGTTACCCGCAGCTCGATCACCGCCGAGGAAGGCAGCACCAGTGCCCGAGCGGTGGCCAGATGAGGAGCCACAGGCATCAACACCAACTCGTGAGCCTCGGGGTAGAGAACGGGACCACCCGCCGATAGCAAGTAGCCGGTACTACCGGTAGCTGTCGCCACGATCACCGCGTCCCCCCGGTAGTGACCCAAGCGCTTGCCATCCACACGGGCTTCCACGTGCACCGCTCGCCCAGGGGCACCGCGGCCAACCATAATGTCGTTGAGGGCGTGATATCTCCCACCTTCAGCGGCAGGAGCACCCGTTGCCTCCAGAAACTCGCCGTGGAGCAGTGTGCGTTCCTCGATGCGAAAGCCGCCTTCCAGTATTTGGGGAAGCTTGGCCAGCGCCTCCTCTGCCGTCAGCTCGGCCAGGAAGCCCAGACGACCCATGTTGATCCCCAGCAGGAGCGTGTGCTGGAGTATGACCAGGCGGGCTGCCCAAAGCATCGTCCCATCGCCGCCAACGCAGATCAGGAGGTCGGTGCCCTCTAGGTTGCGCCGAGCCTCTCCCTCGTCCCAGGCCGAGGTAAGCCAGACCTCGCTCACGTGGGGGGCGAGGGCTCCCTTCACCTCCTCAGCGAATGCCTGGGCGGCGGGCCACTGAGGGTGGAAACAGATGCCCACCTTCCTCACGAGACGCTCTCCCTCTTTCTTCCCACCCCCAACGGCAGGAGCAGGAAGAAGAACTCCTGGTTGCCGGCTGGCCCCCGCAGGGGAGAAAGGGTCAGGCCAAGGATACGGAAGCGCTGCTCGACCGCCCAGGCCACGAACCGCCCGATGAGGCTGGCCTGGAGCAGAGGGTCGCGAATGACCCCCCCCTTGCCCACCTCTCGCCGGCGGGCCTGGAACTGGGGCTTGAACAAAGCGATGATCTTCCCCCCCGGTGTCAGAAGTCGGGCTATCGCCGGTAGCACCTTCTCCAACCCGATGAACGAAACATCGACCGTAGCCAGGTCCACCTTTTGCGGCAGCGAGCGCAGGTAGCGGACGTTCACCCGCTCCATGGGCACCACCCGCGAGTCCTGGCGGAGCCGATAGTCCAACTGACCATAACCCACATCCACAGCGTACACACAACGAGCGCCGTGCTGCAGGAGGCAATCGGTGAAGCCCCCGCTGGAGGCCCCCACGTCCACCGCCACCAGGTCCTGCACATCAACACCAAACGCGCGCAGAGCGTGCGCCAACTTCACGCCGCCACGGCTCACATAGGGAGCCCTGGCAAGCAGACGCACCTCGGCCGTCTCGGGGATGAGCATCCCTGGCTTAGCGACCGCCCTGTCTCCAACCAGCACCTTGCCGGCCAAGACCACCGCTCGCGCCTTCTCCCGGCTCTCGGCCAGGCCTCTCTTCACCAATAGAGTATCGAGGCGACGCTTGGCCATGAAACGCAACTCAGCATAGGCAGGAACAAAGAGGAAAGTCAAGGCGAAGCGCTCAGGAGAATGATCGGCAGGGAGCGCGTCTACGAGGTTGGACGCTTCCGACGCGCCGAGCCACCTCTAGGTACTTGGCGATTCACGGCGCTCACCAGCAGCTCAACGACCACCGTCGTACCCCTGCGTCGCTCTGAGCGGATGTCGAGCGTACCGCCCAACAGCCGGGCCCGTTCATGCATTCCGAGGAGACCCAGCTTCCCGGTCGCGGCTAGGTCGCCCACAGCCTTGGGTAGCTGGAAGCCGTGGCCGTTGTCGGCCACCCTCATTTCGAGCCGGTCGTTATACGCTTGCAGAGAAAGAGTAGCTTCGGTGGCACCTGAGTGTTTGCCTACGTTTCGTAACGCCTCCTGAGCGATGCGAAAGAGGAGCAATTGCGCCTCTTCAGAGAGCCTCGGCAAAGTGCCGTCCACTTCCACACGCGCTTCTATCCCATTTTGCTGAGTGAGTTCATCGGCGAGCCATTCCACAGCGGGCACCAGACCCATGTCGTCCAGTATCCGCGGTCGCAAGTCATGGGCCAGGCGCCGGAGCTCCATCAGTGCCCCGATGGCGTTCCCGCGCACCTCCTGCAGCTCGGTTGCCACATCCTTATGGCGCCACCTCCTAACGGTCAAGGCCAGGCTGTCAAGACGCTGGGCCATGACCATAAGGGAGTGGGCTGTCTCGTCATGAAGCTCCTGGGCGATGCGCTGGCGCTCATGCTCCTGCGCTCTGGTGACCTGCTGCAAATAGAAGTTCAGGTTCTCTTGCATGAGCGCTTGCTCGGTGATGTCCCGAGCGATCAGCTGAAAGCCCGTCGGCCGGCCTCGGCTGGTGATCAGACTGGCAGTCAGCCAGAGTAGCGCCCGCGTACCGTCCCTCTTCATTATTTCTTGTTCGTAGGGCTCGTCGATTGTCAGACCAGCCAGCAGTCCCCCTCGGATCTGTCTCGCCTTGTTAAGGGACCCTTCCAAGAGAAAGTCCTTAACCCTCATCCCGACCAATTCTTCCGGCGCATAGCCTGAAATTTCACCACAGGCCTTATTGGCCATTGTGATCCTGCCCTGCATGTCTTGCAGCCAGATGGCATCGTGGGCATTCTCGAACATCTCCCGATAGCGCTCTTCCGATATAGCCAGCTGCTCAGCCACCAGACGCCGTCGCTCCCGTTCCCTCCGCAGTCGCTCAAAGCCAACGTTGATCACCGCGCCCCCAGCGACCACACCACCCACCTCCACCAACGCGTCGGCGCGATGTTCCGAGGCAAGGAGGGCATTCGGCAGCATGATAGCGAGAGCCAGTCCCGAGCCGGCCAGTCCAGCCTTCATGCCGAACAGGAAGCCCAGGTAGGTGATCGGCAGCAGGAGGAAGAGGCGCTCTACGGCGTGCCGCTCTAAGCCTAGCAGGGAGTCTGTCTCCCTAATGTCCAGGAAGGGCAGCAGTTGCTCCGGGTAGTGAAGAGGAATGACCACCAAGAACATCGCTATCGCAGCGAGGAGCTCCACGCCGCGAACGGTCTCCACCAGTCGCCTCGTGACCTGTTGCTCCATTGCTACCTGTCCCGCCGTTATCTAATCGAACGGGTCTTGCGTCTCGTCCTCCACAACCAGCCAACCCATTCTTAACCCGTACATGACCGCCTCGGTGCGTGACCCGACTCCCAGCTTGTTGAAGATGTTCACCAAGTGAGCCTTGACGGTGGGAACACTGACGACAATCTCGTTGGCTATCTCTTGGTTACTATGGCCCTTGGCAGCGAACTTCAGCACCTCGAGCTCCCTTCCCGTAAGGGGCTCTTCGTTGTCTACGGATGCAGAACGAGGCAAGTAGCGGGCAGCCCGAGCCAGTAGCCTGGCGGCTACGGCAGGGTGAAGTACTGCTTCCCCGGCGTGGACTGACCGAATAGCCTGGATAACCTCCTGGCCCGTGGCGTTCTTGAGAAGATAGCCAGCAGCGCCGGCATCCAGAAGACCAAGTACGTAGCGGTCATGGTCGTAAGCGCTGAGAATTAGCACAGCAGTGGTAGGGTTGGTTCTCTTGATCTGCTTGGTAGCCTCAATGCCGTTGAGGCGGGGCATAACGACGTCCATCAGGACGATGTCAGGCTTAAGGGCCCTGACCGCCGCTACAGCCTCATGGCCGTTGCCCGCCTGTCCTACCACCCTTATGTCTCGCTGTTGCTCCAGAAGATTCCGAATGCCCTCCCGAAACACCGCATGGTCGTCTGCGAGCACCACAGTGATGGGTTGCATAGCGTGAGCACGAATGAAGTCGTGAATAGATTCAAGGTTATTATACATCTTCTGGCCACCGGTGTCATTCGACTTTAGTCTTACAACTTTCGTCACCCTCTAGTCGAAAGAAGCAGCGAAAAGTAGACCTTCGGCTAAGGCCACTTCGAGGGAGAAAGGTGAAAATATTCACGCAGACACATAAAGAGGAGGCAACGCCATGAAGGACAAAGCGTTCATCTTTTACGGCAACCCCTGCACCATCTGCCTGGCTGACCCCGAGGTCCAGGACTTCGAGGACGCCAAGAGGCTTGGAAGGACACCGTGCCCGTTCTACCGTGAAGGAGGCGGCTGCTCCTCCTCCTCCTGCGGGTGCGTCCAGCTGGCCGGCGTCAAGATGGCTCGCTATGTTCTCCAGTTCTATAGCGAGGCGTCGGAAGAGGCCCTAGCCATAGAGAGGGAGGAGTTTCGGCGCCGGGCACCGCTTCCCCCCAAGCGCGTGGAGGCCTACATCGACACGCCTGAGTATAGCTATCGGCGAATCACCGATCCGGATCTCGTCGTACAGCGTGTCTGGGAATATGCCCGGTCCGTTCTGGACATCAAGCCCGGAGAGCGCGTCTTCCGTGCTACGGTGGAGGAGGACTGGGCACCGCCCGTGGCTGTCGAAGTCGAAGCTCCAGCGGCTGCCAGCGAGACGGTGGAGCCGCCGCCACCCCGCCGTGCAGCCTGAGCATACGCGCGCAGACTAGGCAAACACGTAACTCTCAGCAAGGCGGTGACTGGCTGGGAGTGCGATAGAGAAGGGACAAGCTAGTCATGGAAGAACCAGAGCGTGTTGTGCCGCTTCGCCGCACC
>Ga0111208_1011_pt1 | contig 11264 bp, 12 predicted proteins | sample DeeMarSWOR152_54_FD_80380 | JGI IMG/M metagenome (GOLD analysis project Ga0111208, IMG submission 80380) | Dehalococcoidia bacterium DG_22 | reverse complement strand
GCTCCCTGAGCAGCCTGGGCATCATCGTCGAGGCGTCCTTCAGGTTGGCCCCCTTGCCCGCCGCCGAGAGGACAGCGGTCGCCTCCCTTCCCTCAGCCCTGGAGGCCTGGCGCTTCGTCGCCCAGACAGCCAAGCTCAGCCTGCGCGCCGTGGAGCTGCTCAACGCTCCTGCAGTCAGGCAAGCCACCAGTCTGGGCGAAGCAGCGAAAGATGGCTGCGCTCTCGTGCTGGCAGCGGCCGGCGAGCCCGCGGCGGTCGACCATTCCCTCAAGGAAATAGGCGAACTCTCGCGGCGGACAGCCGCCTTCGCCTTCGCCGAGGTGGATGAGAGCGCTCAGGGCCGGCTGTGGCAGGCCATCGCCGGCCTCACCCGGCCCTCGCCCAGCGATGCTAGTCTGGTCTGCAAAGCGGCCGTATTGCCCTCCCAGGTGCCCACCCTCTCCGAGCAGATAGAGACGACGGGCCGGGAGCTGGGCCTGGAGCCCCTGATGGTCTCCCATCTGACGGCAGGCATCGTCTACAGCGCCTGGCCCCTTCCCCAAGACGAGAGCGTCCAACGCGCACTCGAGCTGACGACTACACTTCGCCAGGCCGTCGCTGGTCTGGGCGGCAGCCTGGTAGTGGAGGCCTGCCCCCTGGCCCTCAAGGAGAAGATCGATGTCTGGGGCGAGCCCGCCGCCGACTTCCCCCTCATGCGCCGGATCAAGGAGCAGTTCGACCCTCAGGGCATCCTCAGCCCTGGCCGCTTCCTGGGGAGGCTATGAGCAGGGTGAGCGAGCGGAAGGCGATACCCGCCCAGGAGGGCTTCGGCGGCCCTGATAGCCCCGCCTTTCAGGACATCCTGCGCTGCGTTCACTGCGGCCTCTGCCTCAACCACTGCCCCACCTACATCGAGCTAGGCCTGGAGACAGAGTCACCCCGGGGCCGGCTCTACCTCATGCGGGCACTGAGTCAGGGGCGCATCCCTGTCAGCGGGAGCGTCGTCCGCCACCTCGACCTCTGCCTGCAGTGCCGCAACTGCCAGGCCGTTTGCCCTTCCGGCGTCCGCTTCGGCCAGATCATGGAAGAAGCCAAGGCCGAGATCCTGCGCGACGGCCGCCGCGCCCCCGCGTCCTGGCGGGCCAGCCGCCTCGTCCTGCGACTCTTCTTCTCTGACCCCCAGCGCCTTCGCTACCTGATGGCCGCCCTGGGTCTGTACCAGCGTACCGGCTTCCAGGGCCTGCTGCGGCGCTCCCGTCTTCTAGACCTTCTGCCCAGCCCCTGGCGAGGCCTGGAACAACTGCTGCCCCGTGTCTCGGCCCGCCCCTTCACTGCTCGAGGCGTCGTCGGCAGCCCCGCAGATGACCCGCCCAAGTTCAGGGTAGCCCTCCTATCCGGCTGCATGATGCCCTATATTTTCGCCCACGTGCACGAGGCCACCGTTCGCTTGCTGGTGCGCCACGGCTGTGAGGTGGTAGTGCCGCCAGAGCAGGTCTGCTGCGGCGCCCTCCACCTCCACACCGGCGACCGCCAGGAAGCCAGACGGCTCGCTCGCCGCAACATCGATGTCTTCCTGGCTGAGGACATCGATGCCATCATCGTCAACGTGGCCGGCTGCGGCGCGGCCATGAAGGAATACGGCGAGCTACTGAAGGACGACCCCCGCTACGCCGAGAGGGCCAATCGCTTCAGCGCCCTGGTCAAGGACGTCACCGAATTCCTGGCAGACCTGCCCTTGAGCGATGGTCTGGGCCCCCTGCACCAGGTAGTCACCTACCAGGACCCTTGCCACCTGCTCCACGCTCAAGGCATCAAATCTCAGCCCAGGGCCCTTCTTCAGGCCATCCCCGGCCTGGACCTGGTGGAGATGAGCCACCCAGATCAGTGTTGCGGCAGCGGCGGTCTGTACAACATCATCCACCCTCAAATGGCCCAGCGCCTGCTGCAGCGGAAGATGAGGGATGTGGCGTCCACCGGCGCCCAGGTCATCGCCACCGCCAATGCCGGCTGCGCCCTCCAACTGGAGGCCGGCCTGAGGCGCTACGGCCTATCGGGAAGAGTCGCCCACGTGGTGGAGCTTCTGGACGAGTCCTATCGAAGCGGCGACCGGTCGGCATAATTCCTAGTCGTGAGTGGACACAGGGGCTGAGAACCATCAAGTCGAGGGCGGCCATCCCCATGCACCACAGCTACGCCAGCGGCGGCGCCCCCCAACGGTTCGCCTCCCTCGCGGGAGCCGAAGCCCAGGTCGTGCTTCTGGGCTAGGCTTGATCCCAGCCGATTCAGCAGGCCAAAGGCCCGCAATACCGTTTTTCACCCTCTTTTAACCCCTCAAGCGCTCCTATTCACCATGAAGTCGGCCCCTTATTCGTCTTACTTAGTGAAGGAGCAATAGCGGCGATTTGTTCGCCATTAGCTGAAAAGCTGTCGGAGGTTATGGAAAGTTCCCCGGACGGCAGGTTTTACGTAACGAGGGGCCCTGTTCCCGCGTCTGAATATATGACGGAACAAGTATTGGTGAGCATAGGCTCCCAGATTAGCGAATCTGCTGGAGTCCCTGCCCCGTAACCAATTCGGAGGTAGCGGGTAGGGGGATGAGTACTCGCAAGGGCTGGCGGCCCTTAACCGCCAGAGAACGGAAGGCATGAACCTCCCTCTCATCGGCAGATCTTCGGCTGCAGCCGCCGACAGAAAAGAGGCGGGGGCAGAGCATGCGGCCCCCGGCCCCACTCTGACGGACTTCTCTTCTCGCTATCGCCACTTCTACCCCAAGGTTTTCGCCTACGTCTACGGTCGCGTCCAGGACAAAGAAGTGTCCCTGGACCTCGTCTCGGAAGTGTTTGAGAAGGCCTTTGCCAAGGGTTCCTCCCTGCGCTCCGATGGGGCCTTTGAGGCCTGGCTATTCACCATCGCCCGCAACGCTGTAGCCAGCCACTGGCGCAAGGAGAAACCGGCAGCCAAGGCCCTGCACAGCGTCGCCTGGGAGTGGGAGCTCACCCAGCATCATCGCGACCCCGAACAGACCCTCCTAGAACGGGAACAGATGGCGATCCTTGTCTACCATGTGCACCAGCTTTCCCAGCGGGAGCAAGAGATCCTCTCTTTGAAGTTCGATGCTGAACTAACCAATCAGCACATCGCCCGGGTTATGGGAACCAGCGAGGTCAACGTACGGGTCACCCTTTACCGGGCGCTTCATAAGCTGCGAGATAGAATGAAGAGTGTGCCACAATGAGAGAAGAAGAACGCGCCAAGAAGCTTTGCGATGCCATAGACGCCCTCCTCCGGGGCGAAGAGCCCCAGATGGAGCTGGACGACCAGGAGCTTATTGAGCTCCTGCGCATCGCCCGCTTGCGTCACCAGGCTGGTCAGGCTCTGGCTAATGTCGGTTTCACCTACCAGGAGCTGCTGCGGCGTGTCCTTCAGGCCCGTATTGTAGCCCGCCAGATGGAGCAGAGCGGTGAGAAGGCTGATGATCCAGTCCCAGAAGTGGGCAGCGTCATGGACGAAGACCCAGGGGAGGTCCTCAACCCCCTGGATCCAGGCTATGGTAAGCTTGTCAACTTCCTGGACTTCCAGCCCACGACGGCGCACACCGCTCCTGCCACCCAGACCACGGCCGGCAAGCCCCGGCCCAGAATCCGCACGCTGATCCCCCACTGGTCGCGCCGCAGCGACCGGATCTCGAAGAAGGCGGAAACCCTTTCCGCCGCCCTCGACCGTCTCGTTTCCAGCCGAAAGCGCACCATCTCAGTGGGCGAGCCCGACATCGACGAGCTGATACAGGTAGCCCAGCTGCGTCGGTTCGTCGGCCGAAGCCTGGCCGCCGCCGGCAGCCCTTACAAGAGGCGGCTCTGGACAGTCCTGCGCGTGCGTTTGGCTGCCTCTCTGCGCCGCCAGTCCTACGCTCCCCAGCGCCCCTCCGTCATCGCCGCCGTTGGCCGCTTGTCGTGGCAGCAGGCAGCAGCGGCAGCCGCTGGCATAGCCTTGTTGCTAGCTGCCCTGGGTCCCCTGCCAGCCACCGGTTTCGCCGACCATCCCATAACCCATCTCCTCGGCTTCGTGGAGGAACACGTGGGTGTGGAAGAGGTAGATGGACCACCTCCCACCGACGTGCCCGTGACCGCCTCTGAGACACCTATTGCACCAGAAGAAGCCGCGGGTCTCCTCGGTCTTGCCGTTCGCCAGCCTTCCTATCTGCCCGAGGGCTTCCAACTGGCTCGCTCCAGCTACCATCCTCAGAGCGTCAGCAGCCCCGAACAGGGCATGTTCGTCCTTACCTACACCATCGGCGGCGTTGACCCCGAGACCCTTGCCGGTACAGAAGCGCCCCGTCTCTTCATATACCAGGAGAGAGCGTCCTCTGACAGCATGGCCGTGATGAATGGCCAGGCCGAAGACGTAACGCTGGCAGGCCATGTGCCTGGCACCTATGCGCGTTTCCTGTGGACGACCGGGGAACAAGGAACCCTCGAGGGCGCGGACCCCAGCGCCGAAAGCCTCTTCTTCGACAACGACGACGTTCACGTTATCATCACCTACATCAACGGCGACCAGGAAGAAGAAGAACTCTTGCGCATCGCTGAGTCGATGCTCAACCAATAGGAGAATTCAAAGCACCTCGGCCCGACAGACTCGAGACAAGCGAAAGGGCGGCCAGCATGCTGGCCGCCCTCTTGGTTTATCTTCCCTTTTCGGCCTGCGCCCCCTAGTCTAAGTCCTCCCGCAGCCTTCTCTCCCTCATCATCTCGTACAGTAGATTCTCCACCACCATCAACAGCAGAAGGACCGCCCGCTGCTGCCGCCTCGGCAGACGCGCCAGGAACTGCAACAGATCGGCGTCCACCCTCTCGGCCAGAGCTACGCGATTCTCAGGGGCGTTGGCCATCAGTATCCTACCCCCGCTGGCTGGACGACCTGGAATCCTGGCTAGCCGATCCCTCTCCTCCTCCCCGCGTGTCTTCCACCAGGTGCTCCATGCCCTCCAGCAAAAGGAGCAAACGCCGTTGCCGGTTGCGAGGCAGGCGGGCCAGGAAGCGCAGAAGATCGGGATCCACGTTGGCCTCGTAGCCCTCGTAGACCTGCTTCAGAGTGCGCACCGTCGGGTAGCCGGCGGCCTCGAACAGGTCGTCAGCGTCCACGTGTATGGCCTGAGCGAGCCTGAGGATGACGGCCGCACTGGGATTCCGCACGTCCCCGTTCTCCAACTGAGATAGATAACCCTGGCTGACAGCAGCCTCACCAGCTAGCTGCCCCTGAGTAACACCTATCTCCTCGCGCAGTTCCCGAATCCTTTTGCCTAGTTGCATATTCCCACCGCCTCTATGAGCGTGCTGACATTCTGAACCTTTTTCTTAAACTTGTCAATACAACTCTTGACAGTAACTCGATATTGATATATTAATAAGGTGATTTGGAATCGTCTTTCAAGAATAGCATAGACCATATGTTTCATAAACGCTTCCCGAAAGGAGGTGGTCGAGAGCGTGAGTGACAAAGCTGAGAAGCTCTGCCACGCCATCGACGACCTTCTCCTCTCTCATCCTCGTAAGGCTTTGGTGGTAGACCCCGAAGTACAAGAGTTGCTCCGGGTGGGTCAGCTCCGTCGTCAGGCCGGCCGCAGGATTGCTGCCATAGGTGCCTCTCGGCAGGAGGAAAGCTGGCAACGCCTGGAAGCAACTCTGCGGGCCCGATAGCCCCGGCCCTATCGGCCGCAAACGGCCAAAGGAGGTGACAACCCATGAAGATCTGGCGAATGCCGCTCCTGCTCTTGGTAGCAGTCATTACCCTCCTGGCGATCGCCGGCGGAGCGCTCCTCCTCCAGCCCTCGGATGAGGTTGAAGCGAGAATCATCTCCGGCGACTCCCTGTCCTGCAGCACAGTGAGCCCTTCAGGCGATGCGCTTGTCATCGCTCCTGACTCGGCGGGAACATCTCTGACAACCACTGACACTGCTGCCCTCTCAGCCCACTGCTACTTCGCCGGCATCACTAGGTTTCCCAACGCCTGCGGTGGCGACGACCTCTACGTTCTGAGATACCTGTGCTACGATCCAGCTAAAGGCTGGTTCTACGTAAACTACGCCTACTGCATGTAGCTCAGGCACCGGACCAACCCTCTGGGACGGCGGCGGGGGTTCCTGTTGCCGTCCTAATCTTTCCCTCCTTAACAATCGTCTTCCACTGCCAGGCGGTCGCCCACAGTGGTCTCCGAGCGAGCGGCTGTGCCCGCCGCCACCTCCAGCGCGTCCCGCGCCCCCCGGCCGCCAAGAGCCAGGCGAAAGGGCCCGAGCGCCGGCGCTACCTTCACCACTTTGGCCTCCCTATCCACAAAGATCACATCGATGGGAAAGCGCATAAGGAAGGTCTGCACCGACGAGCAGGGCGACAGTAGCAGACCCTCCCCTTCCTCCAGACCGCGGCGACCCATGAGGCCGACGAGCCGCGCCCAAAAGCTTCCCGCCTTCCGCGCATGTTCAGCCACGGTCGTTCCCTTGCTGACGTTCACAATCCTGGCCACGATGGAGATACGATATCACTGGCTTGGCAGAGCGTCCAGCCGCTGCCCCATGCTCTCCAGCAGCAGGAGTATGTAGCGCTGCTGCTCCTGCGACAGGCCAGCCAGGAATCTTAGCAGGTCAGGGTCAACCCTAGCCTGGTAGTTATTGTTGGCTCTACTAAGGCCCCTGACGGGCGTATAGCCAGCTGCGTCCAGCAGTTCATGGGGGTCCACGTACAGAGCGCTCGCCAGGCGCAGTAGGATGGCGGCGCTGGGGTTCTTAACCTCTTCCCTCTCCAACTGACAGAGATAGCCCTGGCTCACCTCGGCGCTACCGGCCAGTTGGGCCTGGCTTAGGTCCATCTGCTCCCGTAGTTCGCGAATTCGTCTGCCTAGCTTCATCTCCACGTCCCTCTGGCCCCCTACTACAGCAACTGCTCTCCTATCCGGATAACAGCCGGGCCCAAGATGACCAGCATAAAGGAAGGAAAGATGCACATGACCAGTGGAAACATCATCTTGATCGGGGCTTCGTGCGCCAACTGCTCCGCCCGCTGCCGTCGATGCGTCCGCATCTGGTCCGACTGCACCTTCAGTACATGGGCGATGCTCACCCCTAGCTGTTCGGCCTGGATGATGGCGTTGACAAAGGAGATGAGCTCTGGCACCCCCGTGCGCTCGCCCAGGTCGCTCAGGGCCTCCCGCCGCAGGCGCCCCATCGTCACCTCTCGCAGCGTCTGCGAAAGCTCCTGGGCCAGAGGGCCCTTCGTCTGCTCGCCGATCTTGGCCAGGGCAGCGTCCAGGCCCAGCCCCGCCTCGACGCAGGTAGTGATTAGGTCCAGGGCATCGGGCAGGTTCTTGACGATCAACCGCTGCCTCGACCGCACCGCCGTCCTCAGCCAGAACAAGGGCAGGCTGAAGCCGATGATAGCCATCACCATCAGGCCCAGAAATCCCTGAGCGCCGACTCCCCCCAGAGCGACAAGGGCGATGATAGCCAGCCCGGTGAAGAAAGCGGCACACACGGCCCAAAAGGTAACGAAGGTAGTGGCCGTCATAGAACTGCCAGCCATGGCGAGCGATTTCTGGATGCTGGCCAGGAAGTTGACCGGCAGCATTCTCGCCAGACCCCTGCCGAAACCCTGAATAGTGGGACGCAGTATCCTGTCACTAAAGGGCAAGACCAGCTCCGACAGATCGCCGGCGGCCACCTGCCGTCGCAACGTCTCGATGCGCATCTCCGTCACGCTCGCCTGCGGCCTCACAAGGCCCAGCACCAGGCAGGCCACTGCAGCGAAAACGACGAAAGCGATCATCAGGGCAAACATCTGCTGCTACACCTCGACAGTCATCATGGAGCGCATCACAAAGACGCCCATGACCTCCATCCCCACTGCTATGAGGAGCAAGACCCTGCCGACAGTTTCAGTAAACAGAGGGGACATGTAATCAGGGTTCATCGCGAACATGATCAAACCCACGAAGATAGGCAGAGCGCCGATGACAACCCCCGTCATGCGCTGCTGAGCAGTGAGGGTCTTGATCTCTCCCCGAATGCGGTCCCGCTCCCTTATGGTGTAGGCCACGTTGTCCAGGGTCTGGGCCAGATTACCCCCGACCGACCTCTGAATAGTGATGGCGGTAACGACCATCTCCATGTCGGGGCTGGCGATGCGATCGGCCAGAGACTGGATCGCGGCCTCAGCCCCGGCACCCAGGTTCGCGTCCTGGAGCATGCGCTTCAGCTCGCTCGCCAGCGGTGGCTGTATCTGGCGGCTGGCGTATTCGAAGCTCTGCAGCAATCCATACCCCGATTTCAGAGAGTTAGCGACCAGGGTCAGCATCTCCTCCAGTTGACCGTTGATCTTGGCCTGGCGGCTGCGCCGCCGACGACCCACGTACCAGCGGGGCAAGAAGTAGCCAATCGGGGCCACCGGCAAAGCGATGAGCCAGTTGCGCGTCAGCAGGAAAGTCAGCAGAAGGAGGAGCATGGCCACGGCAACCCTGAGGGCCATGTATTCGCCCACCCGCAACGGAATGCCCGCCCGGTCCAACGCCAGGGCTGAGCTCTCCACCTGGCGGCTGCCACCCAGAATCCCAGCGAGGGGGCCTAGCTTGCCGCGGTCGGCAGGGCGCAACAGCGACTCATCACCGACGCCGCTTGGGCGGCTCGTCTCACCCCGACTGAAGTACTCCAGGCGGCGGGTAAGGACCCGTTGTCCAGAGCCCCGCACCTGAGAAATGCCAATGACAAGCAGAGTTACAGAGGCCATCACGGCCAGGGCTACTAGAAGCGCCAGCGGTTCCATCGCCTACCACTCCGCTACGTTTTGAAACAAGCCCTCCGGCAGAGCAATGCCGGCCTGGGCGAAACCTTCGGCGAAGCTGGGACGGATGCCGGTCGGCCGCAGAGCCCCCAGAATGCGTCCGTGCTCATCGATGCCCTCCTGCTCAAAGCGGAAGACGTCCTGAAGAGTGACAATCTCCCCCTCCATACCGGCCACCTCAGTGATGTAGGTTATGCGGCGGCCGCCGTCGCGGAAGCGCGCTATCTGAAGAACGAGGTGAAGGGCCGACGACATCTGCTCACGGATAGCCCGGATCGGCAGGTCCAGATTCGCCATTAGCACCATGTTCTCCAGCCTGGCCAGAGCATCGCGAGGCGAGTTGGAGTGGATGGTGCTGAGGGAGCCCTCGTGACCGGTGTTCATAGCATTGAGCATGTCGAACGCCTCGCCGCCACGCACCTCACCGATGATGATGCGGTCGGGCCGCATGCGCAGAGCGTTGCGCAGCAGCTCCCGCTGGGTCACCTCTCCCCGCCCGTCCACGTTGGGAGGGCGAGCCTCTAGGCTGATGATGTGCGGCTGCTGAAGCTGGAGCTCCAGAGGGTCCTCGATGGTGACAATGCGCTCCGAATCGGGGATGAAGGCAGACACAGCGTTGAGAAGGGTCGTCTTACCGGTACCGGTACCGCCGGAGACCAGAGTATTCAAACGAAGCTCCACACAGGCCCCCAGGAACTGGGCTACTTCGGAGCCAAGGGTGCCCACCGTCACCAGGTCATCCATAGTCAACTTGCTTCTAAGGAACTTGCGGATGGTCATGGTGGGGCTCTTGGGAGCCAAGGGAGGGATAATAACGTTCACGCGTGAGCCATCGGCCAAGCGGGCATCCACCATAGGAGAGCTCTCGTCCACGCGCCGACCCAGGGGAGCGATGATCCGCTCCACAATCTGCATGACATGGTCGACATCGCGAAAGCGAACGTCGCTCTGATACATGATGCCATCCCGCTCGAAGTACACCTCGTCGGGAGCGTTCACCATCACCTCAGAGATAGACGAGTCGTGGAGCAAGGGCTCGATGGGCCCCAGACCCACCACCTCATCCACCACCCGGGTGGCCACAGCATCCCGCACCAGCGCGTTCAGAGACTCCCGCGCCAGCAGGGTCTTTACCGCCTCCTGCACCGCCTGACGCCGCTTGTCAGGAGGCATAGCCTCCAGCTTCTCCGCTTCCAGCTCATCGATGAGCCTCTGATGGAAGCGATAGACCAGCTGCTCTAGTTCCTCCCCCAAACGAGCCGAACGGCGGGCCGTCGCCGTCGGCTGAGGATTGGACTCGCCCGATGGCTGGTCACCGTCGTTCTGCTCTGGAAGCCGATCAGATCGCCAGCGCCACTGACTCATCTTTCTCCTTCCTTATCTCATCCATTCCTCTGTCGCCGGTGCCGCGGGTGCCTCCGACACCGGCTCGGGAACCCCTTCCGCAGCGGCCTCTGGCTCGGCCTCTGGCCCGGACTGTGGCCTTCCGATCAGGGGGATGCGGTCGCCCAGGCGCTCCAGCATGCCCTTGGGCCGGGCGCGGATGCCGCCAACGGCGTAGGCCAACTCGACAAGGCTCTGGGAGGCTTTGGCCTTGGGCTTGGCCGCCACTATGGGCATGCCCAGTTGGGTCGTCTGAGAGATGCTACGATCGTAGGGGACGCTCCAGAACACCTCCTTGCCCAGAACCCGTTGGATATCGATCCGTGCGTCGCCGTGGGCATCGCTGGTGTGGTTGATCACTATCTTCACCTTCTCCGCCGGGAAGGACCAGGAACGAAGCATCTCCAGGGCCAGGATCGTATCCTTCAGGGCGGCCAGATCGGGAGTCGCTGTCAGCAGAAGAATGGTGCACATCTCCAGGGCACGAGACACGATGTCATTGAAGGCGCCCGGTGTGTCCAGAAGGACGTAATCGTGGGTGGTAGCCAGCACAGCCACCACCTTCTCGATGTGGCCGGGGTGGATGCTGTGCCATTCGGACGGCCGAATGGGCGCCGGCAAGATGGCCACGCCGGTGCCGTGCGTGTACAGGCAGGACTGGATGGCCTCGCGGTCGATCTCCTCGTCCGGTAGAGCCAGGTCAGAGATGCTACGGTCAGTGGGGATATCCATCAGGATGGCCACGTCGCCAAAGCGGGTGTCCAGGTCCACTAGGGCCACTGATTGGCCCGTCTTCTGCACCAGGGCAGTAGCCAGATTGGTGGCGATGGTGGTCTTGCCGATCCCTCCCTTCGCCCCGAAGATGGTGACCACCGTCCCGTAGGCCTGCGCCTCTACCTCACCCGTCAGGCGTTGCTGCCGCCTCTCCTCCTGGGCAAGCACGGTGTGAATGGAGTTCGCCAGGTCCTCATCCTTGAGGGGAGCGACCAGATAGTCCTTGACCCCCACCTGCATGGCCCGGCGGATGTAACTAGGGTCGCCGATTGTTGAGTAGGCGATGATGGGCACGTCGGGGAG
>Ga0111208_1010_pt1 | contig 12345 bp, 9 predicted proteins | sample DeeMarSWOR152_54_FD_80380 | JGI IMG/M metagenome (GOLD analysis project Ga0111208, IMG submission 80380) | Dehalococcoidia bacterium DG_22 | reverse complement strand
CGTACTGGCCCTCCTCATCGAAGAAGAGATAGCCGTTCCACTCCACCACCCTCGTTCTCGTCGGCGTGACGAGGCGGCTCTCAAACTCCTTTACTAGGCCCTTGCTCTCCATTACCCCTTCGACCGCCCGGGAAGCCGCCTTGAGATCCTCGGGATGCAAGAAAGCTGCGGCATCGGTACCCAGGAGTTCCCCCCTCGGCTTTCCAAAACTCTGGCAGGCTGCGTCGTTGACGAAGGTGAACCTGCCATCCTTGTCCAGCCTAATGATTATGTCCCCCGTAAGGTTGACGGTATCGATGTATTCCTTGGTCTTGGCCGCTAGAGCCTCCTCCATCTGCCTGCGCTCGGTGATGTCCTCCACGGCACCCACGCGGCCGACTACTTCGGAGTGGTGTGGACGTGTACCCAGTGCAACCCTCCTTCGGGCGTGAGTATCCGGATGTCATAGGAGAAGTCGCGGCCTTGTCCCGCTGCCTTGTTTGCCTCTTCCAGTATTGCTTGGCGGTCTTCCGGATGGATCACCTTGATCCAACCGTGTCCCAGGCTTTCTTCGAGCGTCAGCCCGGTGATGTCCAGCAAACGCGGGTTGGCGTAGGTGCACTTACCCTCGACATCTGTCAGAAAGATTCCGATAGGCGCCGAGGTGCTCAAAGACCGGAAGCGTTCCTCGCTCTCCCGCAGCGCCTCTTCCGCCTTCTTGTGCTCGCTGATGTCGCGTGTGATGCCCAGAATCCCAACAGCCTGGCCATCTGGGTCGCGCAGGAAAGTCACTTGGATCTCCGTCCAGACGGTGGAGCCGTCCTTACAATTGAGCTCAAGCTCCAGCGTCCGCGACCGGTGCAGGTCCTTCTGCTCCATCTTCTCTTTGGCCAGCTCTTCCGCAAGGACCTTCCTGGCAACCTCAAGGGAGGCAGGAGTCATGGCTTCTATCATCGTGCCGGCCATTACTTCCTCAATGCTGTAGCCTCGCAAACGCGTGACGGCGGGACTGACATAAGTATATTTGAAGCTCAGATCCGTGGTCCAGATGATATCTGATGCGTTCTCGGCAATTAGACGGTAGCGTTCCTCACTCTCTTGCAGAGCCTCCTCCGCCTTCTTGCGCTCGGTGATGTCACGCCCCGTCATCTGGATTCCAGCGTACCGACCCTCCTCATCGAAGATGGGAGAGGCGCTCCATTCCACCACCCTCGTTCCCATAGGCGTGATCTGGCGGTTCACAAAGCCCTCTATTGGCTCCCCTGTCGCCGCCGCCTTTCGAACTGCCTGAACACTCGCCTCTAGGTCCTCGGGGTGTATAAGAGCTCTGGAGTCGGTGCCCAGAAGCTCCTCTCTCGCCTTTCCGAAGAACTCGCAGGCCGCGTCGTTGAGGAAGACCCACCTGCCGTCCTCGTCCACCTTGCCAATGATGTCGCGCGTCAGATTGGTAGTAGCGATGTATTCCTTCGTCTTAGCCGATAGGGCCGCCGTCATCTCGTTGAAGTCGCGGGCCACCGAGGCCACTTCCTCCGGCCCGAGCACCTTGGCCCTCGATTTCAGATCCCCGGAGGTGATTGCCCTGGCGGTTGCCCGCAGCGAAACCAAGGGGCCCACCACCGACGCGATGGTCACTATTACTATGCCAGTGACTACCAGGAGGGCGATACCGCCAAAGCCGACGATGATCCAACTGGTGACGGCTACGGCGTCGTTTGCTGCCGCTCTCTCGGCAGCCAACTCGGTCTGCTCGCCCCCGGCTAGCTGGTCGAGAGTGACCATGATAACGCCGACCTCAGCCCACATCTCCGACATGGAGGCAGCCGCCAACTGAGCTCTCGTCTCGGGATCGGCTTGGAGCAGAAGGGGAATGGCCACGTTCGTTGTCTGATTGAAGCTGCCTATCCGCTCAGTCAAGTCGTCCAGGGCCAGGACCTCGTCGGCGTCGCCTTCGGCCAGGGCCAAGGCTCGAGCCTGGCTCAGGTCCTGTTCCATCCCCGCCGCAGTCCTTTGGTAATCGTCGAGAAGGGCCGGATCGTCTGAAAACACCAGGCCGGAAAGGGCAGCCATCTGGTGGTAGAGCTGGGCGCGGGCGTGCTCCAGAGCAGCAACCGTGGCGGCTGTGTCCTCCAGTGTCAGCAGTCGTTCCTGGTGCTGGCGGACGCGAAAAACCGCCACGATTGCGACGGCCACCAGAACCAGAACGAGCGCCCCGCTTGCCAGGGCGGCTCGCCCCTGCGCCGACCTCAAACCAAGCATTGTGGGCAGCGTCGCTCCTTCAAGATGGGCTCTGGGCTAGCAGGGAGGCAGCGCCGAGAGCCGTTCGGCCTTGGCGGGATGCACCGGGGGAGCGCCCCAGGAGACCCGTGACCAAGCGGCTGCGCTCTCTCAGCCAGAAGCCCTGTTTGCCTTTGGTTTCACTATACAAGGACGCCTAGGCGGAAAATCAGTTACAGGTTTCCCCCTCTACCTAGATACGGAACTGTCACGAGAGGGACGCATCAGGACAAGCCGCGACGGACGCTGACGAGCCTTTAATCCGGGAGTCGTTGCGCCGAATCCCACGCGGTCAGGGCATCGCGCCACGGAGTGTGCGGTGCGAGCAGGGTCTCCGTGTCGGGCGTTCTTGCGGGCCAGCCCAACACAAGAGCCTTTGCGTCAATACCCGCTGGTGGTCAAGCTGTACCCCACTCCTCGCCCTGGCTCCAGTCGAGCATCATCACCGTGATCTCCTCCCCCTGCTCCACCACATCCACATCCTCGGGGATGACAGTGAGGGCATTGGCAGCGGCCATGGAGCTGAGGATGCCCGAGCCCTGAGGCCCGGTGAGGGAGGCATAGTAGCGGCCACCCTCCTCGGTGACGACGCAGCGGGCGAAGTATCGGCGGGGGTCATCCCGGTTGACAATGCGCTCCTTGGCAATGGCCCGAATGGCTGGCTTCTGCCAGTGGGTCTTGCCCATCATCTTGAGGATGGCCGGGCGGGCGAACAGCTCGAAGGAGACCATCGAGCTCACAGGGTTGCCGGGAAGGCCGATGTGAGGGATGCGCCTCTGACCACTGCGGAAGAAGCCGAAGGCCAGGGGCTTGCCTGGCTTCATGGCCGCCGTCCAGAAGTCTATCTCCCCCTCGCGGGCCAGCACGTCCTTCACCATATCGTAGTCGCCTCGCGACACGCCCGCCGAAGTGAGAAGCATATCGGCATCTAGCCCCTGATGAATCTTGTCGACGAGGGCCTCCACCGTATCGGGGGCGATGCCCAGCACTTTGGGAATGCCCCCGTAGCGCTCGATGAGAGCGGCCAGGCTGTAGACGTTGCTATCGTATATGCGGCCGGGCGGTAGAGGCTGGCCCACCTCGACCAGCTCGTCGCCAGTGGAGAGTACCGCCACTACCGGTCGCCGGATCACCTTGGCCGTGCCCCAGCCGATAGAGGCCAGCAGCCCGATCTCTGCCGGCCTGAGGACGACGCCTTTGGCCAGCACCCGCTGGCCCTCGCGGATGTCCTCACCCGCCCGCCGAATGTTATTGCCGGGCCTGGCCTCTCTGAGGATGCGCACTCCCTCGTCGATACGTCGCACCCCCGTCGGCGCCTTGTGGACCGCTTCGTCCGTCTGCTCGAAGGGAACCACCGCATCGGCACCCCTGGGGACGGGAGCGCCGGTCATGATGCGAACCGCCGTACCGGGGGCCACCTCCCCTTCGAAGACATAGCCAGCCGCTAGTTCGCCCACCACCCGTAGCTCCACCGGCGAGGAGCGAGAGGCGCCGGCGGTGCTGGCTGCCTGCACAGCGTAGCCATCCATGGCGCTGTTATCCAGGGGCGGAATGTTGAAGGGAGCGATCACGTCTTCGGCCAGCACCTGGCTCAAAGCTTCAAGAATAGGTCTCTCTTCGGGTTCCAGCACGCTGACGTAGCTCAGGATGCGCTCCAGGGCTTCATCGACACTGATCATACCTGCTCACCTACCCTAGGGGCCGCCTTACCACCCTGCCAATCGCTGGCAAATGTCAAAAAGAGGGTAACAAACACACGTAGCGAACCGGCCGCGCCCCCATTGTAGCATCGGCCTGTTCGCAAAGACCAACCTACCCACCGGCAGGCAGAGGGATTGCCGGAGCAGGTGTGCTTAGACCCTAGCCGAGCTTGACGACCAGGCAGGTGGTGGTGCGCTGAACGCCGTCCACCTGCTGGATGCCATCGGTGATCGCCGTACCCAGGCGGTCCAGGTCATCACCCTCCAGGAGGGCGATGGCGTCGTAGGGGCCGGTGACAGCATCAACGGAGACCACCCTAGCGCTGGGGAAACTCATCCCTGCCACGCCTTCTGCCACCGGCTTGGCCTTGCCTACCGCCGCCTCGATGAGGATGTATGCTCGCGTTGTCATCGTCCCGCCTCCTTCTGGCGAACTGCCCCTGTGCGCTGTCAAATGATATCGCCGCTGTAATTCCTGTCAAGAGGGCCCAGCCGTTGACCTGACGATACCACTTCATAATATAATACCAGCGCTAGCCCCGGAGTTGTTAGGCACGCATGACTCTTTCCCAACCGCAAGAGCTGAAAGAAATCGAAGACAAAGCCAGAACGGAACTGGCGGCTGTCTCCGATGAAGAGGCTTTAGAGAGCTGGCGAATAACCTATCTGGGTCGCCGCAGCCGCCTCAGTTCCGTTCTGCGCGGTCTGGCCTCCTTGCCCCTGGAGGAGCGGCGGCAGGTGGGGGCTGCTGCCAATCGCCTCAGGTCCGAGCTGGAGGAACTGCTGAGCCAGCGTCAGGCCCAGCTCCGCGAGGCAGCAGTCACGGCCGTCGTCGAGAGGGGCCGCCTGGACGTTACCCTGCCTGGTCGCCCCCTGACGATAGGGCGCCTTCACCCGGCCACTCAGGTCCTGCGGGACATCCTCGGCGCTTTTGTATCCATGGGCTTCCAGGTGATCGAGGGCCCTGAGGTGGAATGGGACTACTACAACTTCGAGGCCGTCCGCATCCCCAAGGACCACCCCGCTCGCGATATGTGGGACACCCTCTGGATCGACTACGTCCGCAACGAGGAATACCCCATGCTCCTGCGGACCCACACCTCGCCCATGCAGATTCGGGTGATGGAGCAGATGCAACCCCCGGTGCGCATCGTATCGCCGGGCAAGTGCTACCGCCATGAGGCCACCGACCCGACCCACGAATGGATGCACACCCAGGTTGAGGGCCTGGCCGTGGACGAGAACATCTCCATGGCTGACCTGAAGGGAACCCTGTACGAATTCGCTCAGCGGCTGTTCGGCCGCGAGCGGCGGGTCCGCTTTCGCTGCGACTACTTTCCCTTCGTGGAGCCAGGGGCCGACATGTCCATCGACTGCCCACTATGCGAGGGCCAAGGCTGCCGTGCCTGCGACAACTCTGGCTGGATCGAGATCCTGGGGGCAGGCATGGTCCACCCCGAGGTCCTGACAAACGTAGGCTACGATGCCGAGCGCTACACGGGCTTCGCCTTCGGCCTAGGGGTGGAGCGGGTGGCTATGCTCCGCCATGGCATCGAGGACATCCGCCTCTTCTACGCCAATGACCTGCGCTTCCTGGAGCAGTTTTGAGGTGCCCCGGTGAGAGTACCGCTCAAGTGCCTAGGCGAATATGTTGACATAAACCTCCCCCTGACGGAACTGGCTCGTCGTCTGACCATGGCCGGCACGGAGGTGAACGCCGTCCTGACTACCGGCCGTGACTGGGAGAAGATCAGCGTGGCTGAGGTAGTTGACGTCTCCCCTCACCCCAATGCCGACCGCCTTCGCCTGGCCACCGTGGACGTGGGCGGGGAGCAGATGACGGTAGTATGTGGTGCGCCCAACGTGGCGGCAGGGCAGAAGGTAGCCTTCGCTCGGGTGGGAGCAGAGCTGATCGACGGCCACACCGGCGAGCCTACGATCCTCAAGGCCGCCAAGATCCGCGGCGTGGAGTCGGCGGGGATGGTCTGCTCCGAAAAAGAGCTGGGCTTGTCCGACTCCCACGAGGGCATCCTGGTACTGCCAGAGGATGCCCCAGTGGGCACGCCCCTGGGCGAATACTTGGGCGACACCATCCTCGACCTAGATATCACCCCCAACCGGCCCGACTGCATGTCGGTGCTGGGCATCGCCCGCGAGGTGGCCGCCCTCACTGGCGCCACCGTGCGCGAGCCGCCACTCGATTACCAAGAGGCGGGCCGGCCTATCAAGGAGCGCCTCAGCGTGGAGATAGCTGACCGCGATCTCTGCCCACGCTACTGCGCCGCCCTCATCGAGGGCGTGCAGATCGGCCCGTCGCCCCCCTGGATGCAGGAGCGCCTGCTAGCAGCCGGTGTGCGTCCTATCAGCAATGTGGTGGACATCACCAACTACGTGATGCTGGAAGTGGGACAGCCCTTGCACGCCTTCGATTTCTCCCTCATAGGTGATCGCAAGATTATCGTACGACGAGCCCGCCCCGACGAGGTGCTGGTTACCCTGGACGGCACCGAAAGGCCCCTGAATCGCGACATGCTGGTCATCGCCGACGCCAAGGAGGCGGTGGCCGTAGCGGGGCTCATGGGAGGGGCCGCCAGCGAGGTGACCGAGAACACTACCGCCATCCTTCTGGAGTCTGCCAACTTCAACCCGGCCAATATTCGCCGCACCAGCACCGGCCTGAAGCTGCGCACCGATGCCTCTGCCCGCTTCGAGAAGGGCCTAAGTCCCGAGCTGACGATGGTAGGCATCAGGCGCGCCGTGCGGCTCATGGTGGAGCTAGCGGGCGGCCGGGCGGCCGAAGGCATCATCGACGTCTATCCAGGCAAGCGGCGGGAAACACGCATCACCGTCACCCAGGAGCGGCTGCGCCGCGTCCTGGGCATTCAGCTTCCTACCCCCCAGGTCCGCCAGACGCTGATTTCCCTCGGCTTCGGCTGCCGCTGGGTTCCCCCTGACCGCTATGTGGTGCGCGTGCCCTACTGGCGTACCGACGTGCGCATCCCCGACGACGTAGCTGAGGAGTTGGCCCGCATCATCGGCTACGACGAGCTGCCCATCACCACCCTCAGCGGCGCGATCCCGCCGGCGCAGCCACAGCCGCCGCGAGAGCTGCGGGAGCGAGTGAGGGATATCCTAGCTGCTGCCGGCATGCAGGAGGTCATCACCTACTCCCTCACCAACCTGGAGAGCCTGGCCAAGGTGCTGCCGCCGGAGGAACTGAGGCAGCGTCCACCTCTGCAGGTAGCCAACCCCATGAGCCACGAGCAGGAGTACCTGCGCACCACTCTCAGGGCATCGCTTCTGGAGACCCTGGCCTCCAATCTGCGCCATCATCAGGGGCGCATCGCCCTATTCGAGGTGGCCCGCGTTTACCTGCCTCGCCCCGAGGAACTGCCCCAGGAAGTGGAATCCCTGGCCGGCGTGGTGACTGGAGACCGCCCCGACCGCTGGGGCCAGCCCGCGGGCGAGGCGGTCGACCTCTACGATGCCAAGGCCTACCTGGGGTTCCTCTTCGACCGCCTGGGGCTCGCCATCAGCTACCAGGACGGCGAGGACTCCGCCCTCGTGCCTGGCCGAACGGCGGAGGCACGGCTGGATGACCAGAGTGTCGGCCTGGTGGGACAGGTGCACCCAGAGGTAGCCGCCGCCTTCGATATCGAGCAGGACGTCTATCTGTTCGAGGTGAACCTGGAGACCCTCGTGCCCCAGGTGGGCAAGCCCCGCCTCTACCAGCCGCTTTCCCGCTTTCCGGCGGTGGAAGAGGACATCGCCATCGTCGTAGAGGAGGGGGTAACCGCCGCCCAGGTGCAGGTCATAATCGAGACCTTCCCTCTGGTGCAGCGGGCTGCCCTGTTCGATGTCTACACGGGGCCGCCGGTGCCGGCGGGCAAGAAGTCGCTGGCCTACTCCATCGCCTACCAATCGCTGGACCACACTCTGAGCGACGCCGAGGTGAATCGGGAGCGACGCCGCATCCTTGACCGCCTAAAGGGCCAGGTAGGGGCTGTACTCAGGGGCTAGGCCTGTTTGGGGACAGTCTGGGCATCCTGAGCTGGGCCTTCCTGCGGCGTTTCCCGCTGAGGCGTCCAGAACTTGTAGCCCGCCTGGCGCAGCAAGGGGATGAGGTGCTTCAGGGCCTCGGCGGTATGCTTTCCTTGCAGGTGTAGCACGACCACTGAGCCCGGCTTCACTTCGCGAATCACCGTCTCCACGATCTCCTGAGCGGTGACCTCTTTCCAGTCCTCAGGGTCCACATTCCAGCCGTAGATACGATAGCCCAGGTCAGCGGCCACCCACTCCACCAGAGCATTACCTTCCCCATAAGGGAGGCGAAGGAGGTCCTGACCGGCGCCGTGCTCGATCTCCCAGCGGATCTCTTCCTCCGAAAGCTTGGTCAGGTTGGGATGGCTATAGGTATGGTTGCCCACAAGATGCCCTTCCGCTTTCATCCTGTCGATGAGCCCCTTGCTCTGCTCCGCCCATCTGCCCACAGGGAAGAAGATGGCCTTCACCAGATTCTCGGCCAGGATGTCCAGAATGGCCTCCACCTGGGCCTTGCTGCCCTGGTCGTCGAAGGTGAGGACAACGGTCCCGTCACCGCTGGTGGTGATCATCGGTGGTGGCGGATCCTGAGTGCGAAATTGCCAGGAGAGACCCTGCGCCAGAGGATCGCCGGCCCGTGAGAAGCCGCCGACGCCGATTCGATAGGTCGTGCTGTACAGAAGGGCCAAGGGCTTCCAGACCAGCGTCTTATCGTCTGGCCAGCGGAAGCTGCCGGAGGCCTGCGGTTCCACCCTGAAGGACCGCTCCACCGCCGCTTGATTCATCGACCGGTCGAAGATCACCCTGACCTCATCGAAGACGCGCTGGAGGCCGCCCTCGCCGGGCTCAGCGCTCACAACCGTGGGGGGCTCCACGGTGGTGAAGGCAAAGGAGTAGCGCTCCTGGCTGGGGTGGCCAGCCGAATCGCGGATGCCAGGCCGAAGGATCACCCGGTACGCACGGCCGGCGCGGAACCGCTCGTGCTCCAGGATCAGTTTTCGCCCCTGCCAGCGAGGCCAGAAGAGGAGATCGGGCTCGATGGCCACCAGGTAGCGCGGGTTGTCGGCCAGAGGGCGGTCAAATTCGATCTCGATGGGGGCTGTCGTCGATACCCCTGCCCGGCCCGGCGAGGGCGAGAAGCGAGTGGCCTTGGGAACAGAGACAGTGTGGAAGGAGAAGCGTTTGCCGAGGATGGATAGGGTGTAGCCTGTCTCCGCCTGGAAGATCTTGAGCCTGTGGGGATTGAAAACGACGATGGTCTCAGCCCAGGGCGCCCAATCATCCCAGGAGCTGAGCCCATCTCTGACCACAGTCAAGCACTGAGAGCAATCGGCCGGCTGGGGCTCGATTCTGAAGGTCCTCTCTACCTCCTGGAAGGACATCGGCTTGTCGAGCACTACCCGTATGGAAGAGTCCAGCCAAACGTCCTCCCCCAGGCCATCGAGGTCGTAGTAGGGCCCGGCCAGATCCGCCGCACTGGTGCGATAGCTGTCCACGACGAGCAGCAGTACTACCAGTCCAATGAGCAGATAGGGAAGAAGAGGTAGCGCTCTGGATCTGGAGGTCACCCTGCCATCGCCCGCAGCGGTGGTCTGGCTATCGACGACACCCATCGGGGAGTCTTTCCCTCGACCCTCTATAAACAGGCCACCTGGGAGCGCGGCCGCCCCTTTCAGCAAAAAGGCCCGAAGATATATCTTCAGGGCCCGGCGAGACTACTGTACAGAACGCTATTGGGTTGCCAGTGCTGCCTTGGCCGTCTCCACCAATCGGGCAAAGGCGTTGCTGTCACGAACCGCCAGATCGGCCAAGACCTTGCGGTCGATATCTACCCCCGCCTTGTGAAGGCCATCGATGAAGCGATTGTAGGAGAAGCCATGCACACGGACAGCGGCATTGATGCGGGCTATCCAGAGGCGGCGAAACTGCCCTTTGCGGTCCCTGCGGTGTTCATAGGCATAATAGAGACCGTGAATGAGGGATTCGCGGGCCCGTTTGAGAAGGCGGTGGCGGACACCTCGATGACCTCGCGTCTGTGCAATCACCCTCTTGTGTCTTCGCCTCTTGGTAACACCTCTCTTGATCCTGCTCAAAGCCTGTCTCCCTTAGATAGCTAACTGAAAGCTAGCCGCCCCCATAGGGAAGAAGGCGACGTAGGCGCTGCTGAAAGCTCCGGTGTACCGCGCGCGTGGTATCGAACTCGCCCTTCACCGCCCGTCGCTTCTTGCGGCGAGCGTTATTGATGTGAGACTTACGCCGCAGGATTTTGCCCCGCCCGCTGACGGCAAAGCGTCGCTTAACGCCGGAGTGGGTTTTGAGTTTAAGTTTGGCCAACCGGCTCTTCCCCCGCCTCTTTGACAGCCTTGGGTGCCTTCTTGTTGCTTGGCGCGAGGATGGTGGTGAGGAATCGGCCTTGCATGTTAGCCCCCCTGTCAACAGCCGCCAGGTCTTTCAACTGCCCACAGAAGCGCTCCAGCAGAGCCCGTCCCGTCTCAGGGTGAGCCATCTCCCTCCCGCGGAACCTCACTGTTACCTTTACCTTGTCGCCTTCCCGAAGCAATCTCTCCGCCAAACGAACCTTCCGCTCCAGGTCATGGTCACTAATATGAGGCCGCATCCGCACCTCGCGCAGCAGCAGGCCCTTCTGATGCTTGTGAGCGTCCCTGTCCTTCTTGGACTGCTGGTACTTCCACTTGCCGTAGTCCAGAAGGCGACAGACAGGGGGAGTACCGTGGGGGTCAACCTCTACCAGATCGAGGCCGCGTTCCTTGGCAAGGGCTAACGCCTGAAAAACAGGCAGAACACCCAGGTTCTCGCCTGCGTCCGCTATTACCCGAACTTCTAGTCCTTTGATCCTTTCGTTGACGCGAAACTGCTGTGGTATAGCCCTTACCCTCGCGGAAAGAATACCCTATCCGTCGACGGTGTAGCTAAGTGTAGCATACTTTTCAAGAGTCTTCAATCCTAGGCCAGCAAGAGGAGGGCCCGGCCCTGCTCCACCCTTTCACCCGGCGACACGTACACCCTCTGCACCCGACCGGACCGGCGAGCCTTCAGGTCGTTATTCATCTTCATGGCCTCGATGACCATAAGGATGGCGCCCTCCTTGACAGTGTCGCCCATCGAGACGTAGATCTCCTTCACTATGCCCATCATAGGAGATAGAACCAGCCAGTCAGCAGCCCCTGCCGGCTCCGCTGCTAGGGCCTTGGCCGGAAGCGGGGCCGTCCGCCTCTCACGACCCTCCAAGACCACTGAGTAGCCCCGCGAACCGATCACAATGTCGAAACCGCCGCTACGCTCCTCAGCAAAGAACTCATGAGGGCGGTTGTCCAGGATGAGAGAGAACAGCCCCGTGTAGCCGATCTGCTTCAGGCTAATAGTGTGCCAACGGTTGTTTACACGCACCCGCAGACCCTTAGGGCCCTCCTCCACCCTCACCTCCCGCAGGGTGTCACCCAGGCGCATCAAGTACTTTTCCGCCATGTCATCCTTCGCATCCCCCAGTCTCGCTCGCGCAGCCCGCCGCGTCTGCCTTGACGTCGCCAGGGGCTGCCAGAAACCCTGGCTGGCGACGAGGAACTGAGGGCTTCTTTCCTCTTACTGTGAGCCAAGAGAGAAGCAGCTACCAGAGCGATCTCCTCGTTCTCCAGTTCGTCCTGCTGATCCGGACGGAAATGCTTCTCCACGAAAGCCGTATCCAGGGTGCCGGCGATGAAGTGAATGTTGTCCATCACCTGGAGATGGAACGGTATATTGGTGCTCACCCCCACGATCTTGAATTCCTGGAGAGCACGACGCATCCGCCGGATGGCCTCAGCACGATCGCGACCCCGGGTGCTGAGCTTGGCGATAAGGGGGTCATAGTAGTGGGGGATCTCTGTGCCGTCGTAGAGGGCAGAGTCCACCCGCACGCCGGGGCCGCCCGGCTCACTCACGAAGCTCACCTCGCCCACTGAGGGGAGGAACTCGTTGAAGGGGTCCTCGGCGGCGATGCGGCACTCGATGGCCCAGCCACGCAGCCTGATCTCCTCCTGTCGATAAGGTAAGGCCTCGCCCTCCGCCACCAACAACTGATCCGCCACCAGATCGACGCCTGTCACGAGTTCCGTCACCGGATGCTCCACCTGAAGGCGAGTGTTTACCTCCAGGAAGCTAGGATTGCCCTCCTCGTCCAGAAGGAACTCTATGGTGCCTACATTGACGTAGTCGGCAGCCTTGCCAGCCTTCACCGCCATCTCCATGAGCCGCTCACGCAAAGCCTCATCGACGGCTGTGGAGGGCGACTCCTCGATCATCTTCTGATAGCGGCGCTGAATGGAGCACTCCCTCTCGCCCAAGGCAACGACGT
>Ga0111208_1022_pt1 | contig 12655 bp, 12 predicted proteins | sample DeeMarSWOR152_54_FD_80380 | JGI IMG/M metagenome (GOLD analysis project Ga0111208, IMG submission 80380) | Dehalococcoidia bacterium DG_22 | reverse complement strand
GTCCTCGGCGGCGATGATGATATCGCTGCAAAGCACCATGTCCGTGCCGCCCGCCACGCACCAGCCGTGCACCTGGGCGATGGTCGGCTTGCGGCTGTACCAGAGGCTCATGAACTTTCGCGCCAGCGTTGTGGTCAACAGGTAGTCGTCAGTGGGGTCCCACTCTCCCATCGGCGGCCCCGTCAGCAGCCCGGGCGACAGGTCGAACCCGGCGCAGAAGGCGCGTCCCGCACCCTTCAGGATGATCGCCCGCACGTCGCCGTCCGCGTTCGCCTCGGCCACCGCCCGCTCGAGCTCGTCGGGCATGTCGAGGCTGATGGCGTTGAGGCGCTCCGGGCGGTTGAGGACTATCCTCGCGATCCTCCCCGCCTTCTCATACAAAAGGGTTCGATAAGCCATAGTCAGCTACCTCCGCAGTGCAGGAACGGTAGAGCCGCTTCGTCTCAGGAGCCCTTGGCCAGAAGTTCAACCACTCGATCGAGGATGCGCTGGGCGACCTCGTATTTGGTCATGACCGGCAGGCGCTCTTCCCCACCCGCCCGGTCGAGGATGACCACGCGGTTGGTGTCAGCGTCAAAGGCGGTCTCGGGGCCAGCGATATCGTTGGCCACTATCAGGTCGAGCCCCTTGCTCCTCAGCTTCCGGCGGGCATTGGCCACCAGATCCTGGCTCTCGGCGGCGAACCCCACCCTGATCAGGCCCTTGCCCGCCTCGGCCAGGATGTCCGGCGTGCGCGTCAGCTCCAGGCTCAGGGTCCTGGCACGCCGTTTCATCTTCTGCTCGGCGGTGGCAGCCGGCTGGTAGTCGGCCACGGCCGCCGCCATCACCAGCGCCTGCGCGTCGCGGCATTCCTGCACGACGGCATCCCGCATCTCGGCCGCCCGCTGCACCGGTGCCAGCCTCACCCCGTAGGGCGTGGACAAAGCCGCGGGAGCGCTCACCAGCACCACCTCGGCGCCGCGATCTCGCGCCGCCTCAGCCACAGCGTAGCCCATCTTCCCGGAAGAGTAGTTGCTCACATAGCGCACGGGATCGATGGGCTCCCGTGTGCCGCCGGCGGTCACCACTACCTTACGACCTGCCAGGTCACCACCTCGCGCCAGGACGTAGCGGATGGCCCCCAGAATAGTTTCGCTGTCCGACAATCGGCCCAGGCCCATACGCCCCGATGCCAGGCGACCGATTTCCGGGCCCACGATGGTCATGCCCCACCCGCGCAGGGTCTCCAGGTTAGCCTGGGTGGCCGCATTCTCGAACATCTGCGAGTCCATCGCCGGGCAGATCAGCACCGGCGCCTTGGTGGCCAGGACAGTAACGCTCACCATGTCCTCCGCCAGGCCATGAGCCAGGCGAGCGATGGTCGTGGCCGTGGCTGGCGCCACCACCACCACATCGGCGCGGCGGCCCAGTTCCACATGCTCGAGCCCTCCCCCGAACATGTCAACGATAACGCTGCCTTGCGTTATCGACCGGAAGGTCAGGGGCGTAACGAACTCAGTGGCTGCCGGCGTCATCACCACGTCGACGCTGGCGCCCGCCTGCACCAGCTTGCTGGCCAGATCGGCCGCCCTGAAGGCAGCGATACTGCCCGTCACCCCTAGAACGACAACCTTGCCCTTCAGCATCTCAGCAATTCATCTCGTAAATGAAACGCAGCCCCATCAGAGTGAGATTGGTGTCCACCACGTCGATAACGTCTGTTTCCTGCGCCACCAACTCGGCCCACCCCCCAGTGGCCACCACCTTCGCCTCCCCTCCCAGTTCCTCCTTGAAGCGGCTAACCATGCCCTCTACCAGGCCCACGTAGCCGTAAATCACCCCAGACCGAACAGCAGCTACCGTGTTCTGCCCGATTGCCCTCGTGGGCCGCGCCAGCTCCACCCGATAGAGCCTGGCCGCTCGCTGGAAGAGGGCCTCGGCGGCGATGACCAGGCCAGGGGCGATCGCTCCCCCCAGATAGTCGCCGTCCTTCGATATGGCATCGAACACCGTAGCTGTCCCCAGGTCCACCAGAATCAGCGGCTGTCCATACAGCCTGATGGCAGCCACCGCATCGGCCACTCGGTCCGCCCCCACCTCCCGCGGACTATCGTACAGGATACGCAGGCCTGTGCGCACCCCCGCGCTTACCACCAGCGGCCGCACGCCAAAATAGCGACGGCACACCGACTCGAAGATGGGATCCAGATCGGGCACCACGCTCGCCATCACAGCAGCATCGATCTGCTCAGAGCCAATGCCTTCGTGATCCAGGAGGTTCACCATCAGAACCCCATACTCGTCGGCCAGCCTGTTAACGTCGGCCGCCAAACGCCAACTGGCCTTCAGTTTCTCGCCCTCGAACACCCCCAGCGTAATGTTGGTATTGCCTACGTCAATAGCCAGAAGCATCGCCCTTGCCCCCTCTGATCCTGGAGGCCGAGCCATTATAGTCCCCATATAAAGACGCCAGCAAGCCTGAGTCCGCATAGGGCGGACGGTTTGAGGCTTCCGAAAGGGTTAACATTTTCCTGCCTACTTTCCATAAAACTCTTGATACCCTCATACTCCCTTGCTATGTTGCCCCCGTCCGCTGCAAACCGCCGCTCCTGTTTCGTTTTGCCATCGAGGGGGATCTGTCATGAACCAGCCGGCTGCCTCTCGGCCCGAAACAAACGCCCAGAACCTGTGGGAGGTAGCCCTGGCTGAGCTCCAACTACAGGTGACACGTCCCAACTACGAGACGTGGCTCAAGGATACCGTCGCCGTGCGCTTCGACAATGGCCTTTTCGTTGTCGGCGCCCCCAACGACTTCGCCACTGAGTGGCTTTCCACCAAGCTTCGGCCCCTTATTGCCAAGACCCTCAGCAGCATCATCGGCCACCCGGTAGAAGTGACCTTTCAACTCCTGGGTTCCCAGCCGGAGGCCACCCCCTCCAGCGGACCCCTGTTCGAGCCCGAAACTGCCGCGCCGCCGCCACCGCCAAGGCCCTTCCCACTGCCTCGCCTGAACGAGCGCTACACCTTCGAGCGCTTCATCGTGGGCCACGAGAATCGCCTAGCCCACGCCGCTTCCCTGGCAGTGGCCGACAAGCCAGCCGCCGTCTACAACCCTCTGTTCATCTACGGTGCCACCGGCCTCGGCAAGACCCATCTCCTCCACGCCATCGGCCATAGGGCCTGGAGCAACCACCACCGAGTTCTCTATGTTACCGCAGAGCAGTTTACCAACCAATTCGTCACCTCTATTGCCCAGGGTCGCACCGAGGAGTTCCGGGCCAAATACCGTCACGTAGACATCCTCCTCATCGATGACATCCAGTTCCTGGCAGGCAAAGAGCGCACCCAGGAGGAGTTCTTCTACACCTTCAACGACCTCCACGCCGCGAGCGGCCAACTCATCATCAGTAGCGACCGCTCGCCCAGACTCATCTCTCTCCTTGAGGATCGCCTCCGCTCCCGCTTTGAGTGGGGGCTCATCGCCGATATTCAGCCCCCCGCTCTTGAAACCCGTCTCGCCATCCTCAACACTAAGACCGCTGAGCTACAGCAAGAAGTGAGCGCCGACGTACTCCATTTCCTTGCCCAACGCTGCCACAACAACATCCGCGAACTAGAAGGGTCCCTCAACCGTATCGTGGCTTTCGCCCGCCTCCTGCGGGCAGCGATAACCCTCGACCTGGCCGCTGAGGCTCTCGCCCCTGTCTCACCCTCCGGCGAGAAACCCCATCCCACCCCCCAAGCCGTTCTGGAAGCGGTCGCCCAGTACTTCGACCTGAGCACTGAAACCCTATCCGGCAAGGGCCGTGCCAAGGAGATTGCAGAGGCGCGTCACATCGCTATGTACCTGCTGCGCGACGATGCCCACCAGCGCGTGACTGAAATCGCTCACCTCCTCGGTAACCGCGATCATTCCACCATCATCTACGGCCTGCGCAAGGTAGACCATGCCCTAACCATAGACGCCCAGTTCACCCGCCAGATAGGCGAGATCCGCACTCTCCTTATGCCCTAGTTCTCCACAACGGTCGTGGACAACGGGTTGCCTTGGTGGATAACTGTGCAGGGACAGTCCTCTCAGCACGCCAATCATTAACCGCCCACGCCCACAGCTCACTACCCCACACAGTCCCCACCCCACAACCCTCTTTGCCCCAACTTCACCCATATAGCTCTCCACTAAGCCAACACCCCTATGACAATGACGATCTGCACTCTTTCCTAGATAATATCTTGTCAAAGTATAATGTCCATTGGTGAACTGCTATGATTGACCGTGCAGAGATTTGGGTCGCTGCTGGTGACGGTGGCTCTGGGGTAGTGAGCTTTCGGCGGGAGAAATTCGCACCACGGGGCGGCCCGGATGGTGGTGATGGCGGCATTGGAGGAAGTGTCGTTCTGCTGGCTGATGCGTCCTTCCGCACGCTCTGGGATGTAGGTCGGCGCCGCCATTGGAGAGGCGAGAGAGGGCAACACGGACGGGGCTCAGACATGCACGGCCGCCGGGGTAAGGATCTGGTGATTCGGGTGCCTGTAGGAACGGAGGTCCGGTGCAGGAGCGAGGGCGGAGACCTGGCTCTCGTCGGCGACCTTACAGAGGCAGGTCAGACGCTGGTGGTAGCTCGTGGCGGTCTTGGTGGTAGGGGGAACGCCCGCTTTGCGACGTCGACCAACCAGGCTCCCCGGATAGCGCAGAGGGGGCAGAAGGGGCAGGAAGCGAGGCTGGTTTTAGACCTGAAGCTCCTGTCAGACGTTGGCATCCTGGGGGTGCCAAATGCTGGCAAGTCCACTCTCCTGGCCATCATCTCGGCGGCGCACCCCAGGATCGCCTCCTATCCCTTCACCACCGTGGAGCCGGTGCTGGGCGTGGTCGAGATGGGCTACACAAGCTTTGTAGTGGCTGAGATACCCGGGCTGATTGAAGGAGCGCATCGAGGAGTAGGGCTGGGGCACGATTTCCTCCGCCACGCCGAGCGCGCCCGCATGTTCGTTCATCTTCTCGATGGCACCCGCCCGGATCCCCTTCAGGACATGGACGTGATCAACGGCGAGCTCGCCCAGTTCCGAGAGGACCTCGCGGCCAAGGCGCAGGTGGTGGCGGTGAACAAGATCGACCTGCCCGACGTGGCCCAGCGCACGGGTGAGCTGAGCGAACTGCTGACTGCCAGGCAGATCGAGCCCTTCTTCATCTCGGCCGCCACCGGCCAGGGCGTGGGACAATTGCTGGAGCGGATCGTCCAAGAGCTGTCGACCCTGGTAGAGGAGGCCGAGCTTCCGCCATCCTTGCCGGTGGTCAGGCCGCGGCCGCTCAGCGGACGGTTCAGCGTGTCCGTATCCAACGACGTATACAGAGTGAGCGGGGAGCGAGCGGAGGCATTCGCCGAGATGATGCCGCTGGATCAGGACGAGGGACGTGCGGAGTTTTGGCGGCGTCTAACTCGCTGGGGCATCGTAGCAGCCCTTAAGCGCGCTGGCATTGAGCCAGGGGCCAAGGTGCGCCTGGGCGAAACAGAGGTAGAGTGGGAAGGTTGAAGCTCGGCGTCCTTGGCGGCACCTTCGACCCCCCGCACATCGGCCATCTCATCCTCGCCGAGGAGGCCCGGCTGACGCTTGGGCTGGGGGAGGTGCTATTCGTGCCGGCCGGCGCCCCTTGGCGCAAGGCAGGGCAAGAGCTGTCGCCGCGGGAGGATCGCCTCTCCATGGTGCGCCTGGCTGTCGGCGACAGTCCTGACTTCGCTGTCTCCACCCTGGAGATAGAGCGAGAAGGCCCCTCTTACACGGCAGAGACCCTGACTGCCTTGCGCGATCAGTTCGGCCTCGAGACGGAGTTCTTTTTCATCATGGGTGCCGATTCCCTGGCCGACTTCCCCCACTGGCATGAGCCGCAGCGCATCCTGGAGCTGGCCCGTCTGGCGGTGGCCGAACGGCCGGAGCCGGAGGATGTGGCGTTGGAGGAAGGCCTCGCGGAGGATTTGGCGAGGGCTATGCGAGAGAGAGTGGTCTGGCTACGCATGCCGCTCGTCGCTATCAGTGCTTCGGCGGTGAGGGAGCGAGTGCGGCGGGGGCTATCGATCCGCTACTGGGTCCCGCCAGACGTCGAAGAGTACATCCGCAAGCACGGGCTATACGCAGGCGGATAGGTTCGTCTTGGCGTAGGAGCCGGTGGCTACACGTCCAGGTTGCGTACCTGGCTGGCGTGGCCCAGAATGAAGCGCTTGCGCGGCTCCACCTCTTCGCCCATGAGCTGAACGAAGATGCGGTCGGCCTGGATGGCGTCGTCCACCGCCACCTGAAGCATAAGCCGCCGCTCGGGGTCCATGGTGGTCTCCCAGAGCTGCTCGGGGTTCATCTCGCCCAGGCCCTTGTAGCGCTGGATGGTGATGCTCTTGCCGTCCTTGTGTTTGCTCAAGAAGGTTTCCTTCGCTTGCTCGGAATACATCCAGTGGTGCTCCTTGCCTCGCTGGATGCGGTACAGCGGCGGCTGGGCAATGTAGAGATGGCCAGCGTGGATCAGGTCCTGCATGTGGCGGAAGAAAAAGGTGAGGAGGAGGGTGCGGATGTGGGAGCCATCGACGTCGGCGTCGGTCATGATGATGATCCGATGGTAGCGCAGGCGCGACAGGTCGAAGTCCTCGTCGATGCCGGTGCCCAGGGCCTTGATGATCGCCGCGATCTCGGCGTGGCCGAAGATCTTGTCCTGTCGGGCCTTCTCCACGTTGAGGATCTTGCCCCGCAACGGCAGAATGGCCTGGAAGCGGCGGTCGCGCCCCTGCTTGGCCGAGCCGCCAGCCGAGTCGCCCTCCACGATGTACAGCTCGCTGTGCCGGGGGTCGCGTTCCGAGCAGTCGGCTAGCTTGCCGGGCAGCATGGTGCCGTCCAGCAAGCCCTTGCGGGTTACCAGGTCACGCGCCTTGCGGGCAGCTTCGCGGGCGCGCGCAGACGTGATGCACTTCTCGATGATCCGCCGCGCCTCGGTGGGGTGCTCCTCTAGATAACGGCCGAGCTCCTCGCCCACCAGCGACTCCACCTGGCCCTTCACCTCCGCGTTGCCCAGGCGGGTCTTCGTCTGCCCCTCGAACTGCGGCTCAGGCAGCTTCACACTGATCACCGCCGCCAGGCCCTCCCGGACGTCGTCGCCGGAGAGGTTGGCGTCGTTCTCCTTGAGCAGCTTCTGCTTGCGCGCGTAGTCGTTGAGGACGCGAGTGAGAGCGCTGCGGAAGCCGGTCAGGTGACTGCCGCCGTCCATGGTGTTGATGCAATTGGCGAAGCTGAAGGTGGACTCGGACAGGCCGTCGTTGTACTGGATAGCCGCCTCGACGATGGTGCTGTTGAGGGTGCCCTCGATGTATATCGGCTGGGGGTGAACGACGTGGCGATCCTTGTTGAGGCGACGCACAAAGCTGGCGATACCGCCCTCGAAGTAGAAGGTCACCTCCTGGTTCTGCCGCTCGTCGACGAAGCGGACCCACACCCCCTTGGTGAGATAGGACATCTCCCGAAAGCGTTGGACCAGGGTGGCGAAATCGTAGTCTAGGGCCGGGAAGATCTTGGGGTCAGGCAAGAAGCAGGTCGTGGTTCCACTGCCGTGCCCGTGCCCTGCTCCCTGCACCTTGCGCATGGGGCCTTGGGGCACGCCCCGCTGGTAGTCCTGCCGATACACCGTGCCATCACGGCGCACCTCCACCCGCATCTCTGAGGACAAAGCGTTGACTACGGCGGCCCCCACGCCGTGCAAGCCACCGGAGACCTTGTAGGCCTGGTGGTCAAACTTACCGCCGGCGTGGAGAAGGGTCATCACCGTCTCCAGCGCCGACTTTCGGGTGCGAGCGTGCGTATCGATGGGGATGCCACGACCGTTGTCGCCGACAGTCACGTGGCCATCACGGTGGATGGCGATGTCGATGCGGTCGCAGAAGCCAGCCATGGCCTCATCGATGCTGTTGTCGACGATCTCGTAGATGAGGTGATGGAGACCACGCTGGTCGGTGCTTCCGATGTACATGCTGGGGCGGCGTCGCACCGCCTCCAGCCCTTCCAGCACCTGGATGTCGCGCGCAGTATATTTGTTGGGCTGTCGGGCCATTTGGTGAGATTATAGCAGATACGCCGCTATTGGGGAAGGGCCGCCCCTGAAGCGGAAAGTGATAGCGCAGGGCCTGTGGCCGTTGTCCTGAAGAGCGAACAGGTGCTACGCTTCCGTCAGTAGGCCAGATGACTGCCAAAGACGACAAGTCGCCGCTGGATGCTTCCCCGCCCCTCGCTAGGGATTCCGTCGTGCCCGGAGTGGAGAGAAACGTCTTTCGTCTGGGCATTGTGAGCTTCTTCACCGATATCAGCAGCGAGATGATCTACCCCCTGGTTCCCATCTTCATCACCGAGACGCTGGGGGCACCGCGCGCCATCCTCGGCGCCATCGAGGGACTGGCCGAGAGCACAACCAGTGTGTTCAAGGTGGTCTCCGGCTGGCTTTCCGACAAGGTGGGCAAGCGAATCGCCCGCGTGGTGGACCGATTCGGCAAAGGCCTGCGTACCTCCCCACGCGATGCCCTCATAGCTCAGTGGACACCCCCCTCTGTTCGAGGCCGCGGCTTCGGCTTTCACCGGGCGGCCGATACAGCGGGGGCTGTATTGGGCCCCCTGGCCGCACTGGCCTTGCTGGCTCTCATCGGCGAGAACTACCGCCCGATCTTTGCCCTCGCCCTTGTGCCTGCTGTGTTGGCGGTTATCGTGCTGCGGGGCGTTAGCGACAGACCTCCCGCTCCAGAGGAGCACGGGCCGCAGCCGCGCCTGCGGTTCAGGGACTTCGGTCGTGGATACTACGTCTTCCTGGGCATAAGCCTGATTTTCGCCTTGGGCAACTCCAGCGACGTATTCATCATCCTGCGGGCCCGCGACCTCGGGCTGGGCGTCAGCGAGGCGGTTCTGGCCTATGCGTTCTTCAACGTCGTTTACGCCCTCCTGTCGATGCCGGCCGGAATTGCCTCCGACAGGCTGGGGAGGCGGGGCGTCATTGCCGGCGGCTTCGCCATCTTTGCCGCCGTCTACTTCGGCTTCGCCGTTGTGGATGCCGGAGCCTACGTTTGGTTGTTGTTTGCCGTATATGGAGTCTACATGGCGTTGACCGAGGGCGTGGGAAGAGCGCTGGTGGCCGACTTCGTCGGAGCGCAGTGGCGGGGCACCGCCCTGGGCCTCTACCAGGGTGCCATGGGGCTGATGATTCTCATGTCGAGCATCCTCGCCGGTGTCCTCTGGGATCAAGTAGGAGCGTCGGCGCCCTTCTTCCTGGGCGGCAGCACGGCGGCCCTGGCTTTTCTGTTGGCCGTGCTCCTTCTCCCGCGGCGCCCGCTGCTTGGCCAGCCTTGACCAGCGGTGGAGTTCCCCTGAGACTGTACCGAGGTGGAGGACGATCCGATGTTGGAACCGATCGCTGTGAAGCCCATTGGAGTGGTGCACAATTCCGTGAAGGAACCACGCAGGGGCGACTGGGAAAGCCTGGAGTCCACGATCGTCGTGCAGGACAGGTGGGCGAGCGCCCTGGATGGCCTCGAGGCCTTCTCCCACATCTTCGTCATCTATTGGATGCACGTCGTTGCGGAGGAGCTTCGAGAGACAACGACGCATGTCCACCCTCGCGGCGACGCCCGCATTCCCCTGCAGGGGGTGTTCGCCACCCGCAGCCCGGTTCGGCCCAACCCCATCGGCCTGAGGGTGGTGGCTCTCCTGGAGCGGAAGGGCAATGTGCTGCGGGTGCGCGGCCTGGATGCCGTTGACGGCACGCCGGTGCTCGACCTGAAGCCCTATCTCTTCTATTACGATGGCGTGCCCGACTCTACCGTTGCGGACTGGATCCAGGACGCGGCCAGAGGCCACTCTCGTCTCGGCCCCGAGGAGAAGGGGCAGCGCCAGGAAAGTTAGCCAGCCGTGGCGAACGCCCTCGCCGACAGGCTCCTCGAGATATATCGGCGCCTCTACGCCGCCTACGGCCCTCAGCACTGGTGGCCGGCAGGCTCGCCCTTCGAGGTCGTGGTTGGGGCTATCCTCACCCAGTCGGCCGCCTGGGTAAACGTAGAGAAAGCTATCGAGAACCTCAGGGCGGCGGGTATCCTCTCGCCGCAAGGCCTCCTCAGGGTCGGCCTCGATGAGCTGGCCCGCCTGGTCTATCCCGCCGGTTACTACAACGCCAAGGCCCGCAAGCTCAAGGCCTTCCTGGAGATGCTCTTCGACAGGCACGGCGGCCAGTTGGACGACCTGTTTGCCTTGCCCCTGCCGGAGCTCAGGCAGGAGCTTCTGGCCACCCACGGCATCGGCCAGGAGACAGCCGATTCGGTCATCCTCTATGCGGCCGAGAAGCCCAGCTTCGTCATCGATGCCTACACCCGCCGCGTCTTCGCCCGCCTGGGCCTGGGGCCGGCCGGCGACAGCTATGCCTCCTGGCAGGCGATGTTCAGCCAGGCCCTGCCGCCCGACGTGCAACTGTTCAACGAGTACCATGCCCTCATCGACCGCCACGCCAAGACCGTCTGCCGCAAGGTGCCCCTCTGCCCTCAGTGCTGCCTGCGGGAGGTCTGCCCCTGGGCGATGGGCACCACCTCGCGTTGACACCTTTTCCAGGCAGCACTATGCTGGTGGCGGTATGGACCTGGGCATCGTTGGCCTTCCCCTTTGCGGCAAGAGCACCGTCTTCAATGCCCTCACCCACGGCCACGCCGAGACCGGCGGCTACCGGGCGGGCGTGGAGACGCACATCGGCGTGGTCAAGGTGCCCGACGAGCGCCTGAACAAGCTGGCCGCCCAGTTTCAGTCCAAGAAGGTCACCCCGGCCGAGGTGCGCTACACCGATTTGCCTGCCATGAGCGCTACCTCCAGTCGCGGGGGCGGCCCCTCCAGCCAGGTCCTTTCCGCCCTGTCCGCCAGCGACGGCCTCCTCCACGTGGTGCGCACCTTCCAGCGAGACGATGTGCCTCACCCTCAGGGAAGCATCGACCCCCACCGAGATATCGTCGCCATGGACGCTGAGCTGGTTCTGGCTGACCTTGCTGTCGTCGAGAAGCGCCTGGAGCGGCTCGCGCCGGTGGTGCGTTCGTCCAAGCCGGGCGAGCGAGAGGCTGGCGAGCGGGAGATGGAGCTCCTGCGGCGGGTCAAGGCCTCCCTGGAGAGCGAGACGCCCCTACGAGCCCAAGACCTGGCCGTCGAAGAGGAGAAAGCCCTGCGCGACTACGCCCTCCTTACCCTGAAGCCCATCCTTCTGATAGTCAACGTGGGCGAGGACGACGCTTCGAAGATTGCGGACATCGAGAGCGAATTCGCCGCTCGCTACGCCAGCGAGGGCACGCGGGTGGTTGCCCTCTGTGGCCAGCTAGAGATGGAGCTGGCCGAGCTTTCGGACGAGGACGCCTGGGAGTTTCGCCAGGACATGGGCCTGACCGATTCCGGTGTGCAGCGGGTCCTCCACCAGACCTTCGACCTGATGGGCCTCATCACCTTCTACACCGTGGTCGGGGACGAGTGCCGCGCCTGGACGGTGCCGCAGGGAACTCCCGCCCAGCACGCGGCGGGCAAGGTCCACTCCGACATGGAGAAGGGGTTCATCCGCGCCGAGGCCATCGGCTGGGAGGAGATCCTGGCCTGCGGCTCCCTGGCCGAGGCTCGCAAGCAGGGCATCCTCCGCACCGAGGGCAAGGGCTACGTCGTGCAGGACGGCGATGTCCTGCACATCCTGTTCAGCGTCTGACCGCGCGACTCCCGGGCCGTGGCGCAGGATCACAGCTCTAATCGAGCATCATTCGACAGGAGGTTCTCTCAGATGTCAGACAAGGCCGTCTACGAGAAGAGGAATCACGTTTTCTACATCACTATCAACCGCCCGCGCGTTCTCAACTGCGTCGACAGCGAGACGGCGGACCTCCTGGCCGACGCCTGGCGGACCTTCCGCGACGACGACGATGCCTTCGTGGCGGTGATCACCGGCGCTGGCGACAAGGCCTTCTGCACCGGCGCTGACCTCAAGCAGGCAGCTCAGGGGTGGCTGGACATCTCGGAGGATCGATTTCGGGTGCAGCTCCAGAACCTGGAGGGCTATCTCGGCTACACCCTGGGCCTGGACATATACAAGCCGATGATCGCCGCCGTCAACGGCTACTGCCTGGCCGGCGGCCTGGAGATCGCCTGCATGTGCGACATTCGCCTCGCCGCCGACCACGCCCAGTTCGGCATCCTGAATCGCCGCTGGAACATCGGCCTGGGCGACGGCGGCACCCAGCGCTTGTGGCGGATCGTCGGCCTCGGCCGTGCCCTGGAGCTTATCATCACCGGCCGCCTGATCGACGTCGAGGAGGCTCTACGCATCGGCCTGGTGAACGAGGTCGTGCCCAAAGATGGGCTGATCGCCCGCGCTACCCAGCTGGCGGAGCAGATCTGTCAGTTCCCCCAGGGGGCCATCCGCAGCGACAAGGAGGCCCTCATTCGTGGCATCGGGCGTCCGCTGGCCGAAGGCCTCCAGATCGAGGCGGAGACGTTCCGCACCCTGGCCTTCCGCGGCGACTCCCCGACGGAGGGCGCTCGCTCCTTCATCGAGAAGCGGCGGCCCCAGTGGAAGCGGCACGGGCTGTAGGGCCAGAAGGGAGGCCGCAGTGGAGGCGATAACCTTCGAGGGCCCCGGCCAGGTCGAGCTGAAGAA
>Ga0111208_1008_pt1 | contig 12988 bp, 13 predicted proteins | sample DeeMarSWOR152_54_FD_80380 | JGI IMG/M metagenome (GOLD analysis project Ga0111208, IMG submission 80380) | Dehalococcoidia bacterium DG_22 | reverse complement strand
TCCTTGGAGCCTACCGGGGATCGCTCCTCGTCGCAAGCCACCTGCGTTGAGTTTGTCCGCGCTTCCAATCGTCTCGGTACAGTGCGAAGCAATACAGGTCCCAATACCGGCCAGCGTACCCATAGTGTTGCCGTAGACACCCCTCCAGCCTCATCGCCTTCTTTAGCGGAGCGAGGGAATATGGATTGGTCTCTCCCGTCATAGTGTAAACCTTACGCAGGTTGTATCGAATAAACAGGAAGTCTATCAGACGAACTAGGGCGGCAGCACCGAAGTACGACTTTCTGTACTCGGGTGCCAAGTATACCCAGGCATAAGCGTGACCGTGCACCAGGTTAATGCTGTCCGTCCCAGCAAGTCCGATGACCGTGCCGGAACCCCTCCTTTCGACAATAAAGCAGGGGTTCAGCGCATCCTTCAGTCTGTATTCGAGTTGAGAGACGAACTGTTCGAGGTGCAAAACCGGAATCAGGGGCGTCTGGAGCAGCACGGCAAGGTCCGGCTGGCTCTGCCAGGCGAATATCAAACCATAATCCTCCTGGCGGACAGGCCGAAGGGTTACCAGCCTTCTAGCAGTACTCGCTATGGAGACCGTCATCATCCCTTCCTCTGTTTGTCCTTAACTGTTGCTCGGAGGGTCCTCGCCATGCGAGCGCGGCTCAAGCGTACACCCTAGGCCCTGGATTGCGCGTCACGGGGTGAAGAGCCTCCCTGAACTTCCGTCCAGACCAACTTGCGAAGCTCACGCCACCGCTCGGCATATAGTGCCAACAACCGAAGCTCAACCAGTGTTCCCCTGAACAGCAGATGCTCAGGGAAGCGAGCCTCTTCCTGAAAGAAGTCTGGCCACTCACCTAGGCCCAGGTGATCGAAGCCTTCATGAGTTGCAGCGTAGACCTTCCGCAGGTTGAGGGCTTCCATCAGATAGTCCACTAGGAGGCAAAAAGCGTGAAACCCGTGACGCTTGGGCCGATACTCATCGGCCATGAACGTTTCGATGGTTGCATGCCCCTGGCCCGTGTCTAGGCTGCTTATCCGGATCAGACCGATAGGGGCCTCTGATGTCCTGTCCAGTACGATGGAGGCGAACTGTGTGAGGCCCTTTGAGGCAACGGATTCGACGTACTGTTTGTACGAGTAGAAAGTGAACGGAAGGCTGGTCCAAAAGGGGGAAGACGCTTCCACTATCCACTGGTCCAGCAAGCGATAGTCATCAGGCCGTACCGGACGCAAAGCGACCAGCGTGCCGAATAGCCCGCCAGGCGCTAGCATTTGCACCGCCCGAAGGTACGCGAGCTGGCTCGCGCTCTCAAGCCGGAACTCCTTTCCGGTGGCAACGCACCGGGGTTCTCCGCTAGTAATGCGCCAAGGCGCCTCTGCGCCGACCCGCATCGAGGCACCAGCGAGCGATCAGCGTGCCCGCAAAGAGATACGCCGCGGCAACCGCAAGCGCCGCCAGCCACTCGCCGCGAGAAACGAGCTCGCTAGCTGGCACCCCGTGGCTCACCAGCAGCCTAAGGCTTTCCAGGGCCCAGGTGAACGGAAGAATGGAAGCCGCGCCCTCCAGGGCCAGGGGCAGCTCCTTTACGGAGACAAACACGCCGGAAAACATCAACAGCACGAAATCCAGGATCACCTTGACCGCTCCGACACGTTTGAACAAAATCGATAGGCCGAACAAGGTGAGGCCGAGCCCGGTTGCCCCAATCAGGGCAACGGCGCATATCCCCACCAGGGCGATCCAGTCGCCGACACCTAGGCCCGCCGTGTACTCAAGCAAGTCAAAGGCGGGTACGACAATGATTAAGAACACAACGATGAAGAGGGAGGTCCTTAGCAGGGAGGAAAGGGCCCTCGTCAGCAAGACGAGGTGGATGGGCGTCCGCGAAATGTAGACCTGCTCCAGCGTCCCCAGCAGCGCTTCTTCAATAACAGTCAGAGACATCTGGTTGAGAATGTCTGAGGCGTAGTACCATACTAGGTAGGCGACAAGGAGATTGAACACGTTGACCTGGCTTGTGTCGCTCGCCTTGGTAACAGCAAAGTAGATCCCTGCAAACAGGATTAGATTTAGCGCCACTCCTGCCAGGTAGTTAAACGAGTAATACTGTAGCTCGCCCCGCAGGCGTATGACTTCCGATCTCAGGGCATACAACAAGCTCAGCTACCACCCTCATCAAACAGCTTCAGAAAGATATCCTCAAGGCTGGTTTCCTCCTTCCTGACCGACTTTATCACCGCTCCAGCCTCTACCAGTACCTTGAGAACGTCGCTCAACCCGTCTTCCTGACAGGACAGGGCCAGGACATCGTTCGCGCTCTGGACTGGCGAGCAATGGCTGGCAAGGCTCGTCATAACCGAGGCCATATCCGGAGCTCCGTCCCGAACGATGTCGATCACGTAGGAACTTCGGAAGAAATCGAGCCCGCGGAGATCGGCCGCCCTTCCCTCCCACACAATGTGCCCTTTGCTGATGAAGGCGAAACGATCGCCCATCTCCTGGGCGAGGGCCATGTTGTGTGTGGTCAGCAGGATGGCCTTGCCTTTCTCCCGGGCAAGACGCTTCGTAAGCGCCTTCACTCTTGCGCTCATGAGCACATCCAGGCCCAGGGTAGGTTCGTCCAGCAGAAGGATGTCCGGATCTCTCACCAGAGCCACCGCCAGGGCGAGCTTCTGGCACATTCCTCGGGATAGTCGATTGGCCGGAGCGGTTCTATGGGGCTCAAGCTCCAGCAGCGATAGGCAATCTTCGACCCTATCCTTGAGGACGACTCTTGGGATGCGGTTGAGGGAGCCGAAATAGCGAAGGTTCTGCTCAACGGTCAGATAGCCGTACACATTGTGGGACGTCTCAAAGACCACTCCCACACGCTTCGTGACCTCATTCCTGTGACGAACGCCATCGAAGCCGTCAACAAACACCTGCCCCTCGTCAGGCAGCAGAGCCCCGGCGATGATCTTGACAAGGGTGGTCTTGCCGGCGCCGTTGGGGCCCAGCAGGCAAAATATCTCGCCCCGTGCTACCTCAAGCGCAACCCTCTCAAGAGCCTTAATGACCCGGCCAGGCAGTCGATAGGTCTTGCTTACATTCTCGACCCTTATCAAGGCATACTCCAGCAGGCCGGCTGCGGCGTACTACACCCCCTCCTCGCTCTCTCCCCCGCCACGCAGCCAGACTTTGACTGCTTCAGAGCAGACGAACAGACAAGCGAGCTTCGGCTCGATCCCTACCGACGGCCCCTAGTGCTCTAGTGCTAGTATCTTACGTGTGCGCGGGGCACCAGCCCTTACACGGACACGGCCAGTTTGTCGAGGTCATTACTCCTCGGCGCGGGTCCTTGACGGTCCGCACCGGCTTTACGAGTATGCGCATTTGCGCCTCCTCTCTTCCTCAGCAGGCCGGCCTTGCCGATCACCAGGCGAGGGTGATCACTGAGGCTCGCTGGCCTGAGAGCAGCTTTCCGGCAGCGCAGCCGATTGGCTGGATGAGCCTTCCTGCTGTCCTCGGGCCATAACCGCTTTCAACAAAACATATTGCTCCGGGTTATCGTGGAATAGCACGCACTGTTTGCGCTCGCAATTGTTCCTCTCTCGGAAGAGAAATGCCTTGGGGCAGCCGCCGAGGCAAACGGGCAGCATTTTGCAGACCAAACATTCTGGGTCATCCCAAGGAGCCATGCTCAGCCATCTGGTAAACAGAGCGGCATCCAAGGCACCGTCTACATGGCCCAGCCGCATATCGCGCATCTCTTCCAGAGACTCCAGGTCCGCCCAGCATTTGTAGACGCTGCCGTCGTAGTTGATGACGAAGCCGTAGACCTTGTCTGCCACGCAGAAGTCATCGCGGGGCGAGATCTGAAGCAGAGGATTCAGACCTTCCGCGACCATGTGGTGATAGGGCTGCACCGCATGGACCCCGAACTCGTATTCGTTCCTGAAGCAGGGTTCTTTGTACCTTGACGTCGGGTCAACCCGCTCGTAGTAGACGGTCACGTTGTCCGCAAGCCCTATGGAGCGCAGGTAGGTGGACAGCTCTTCCAAGGAATCCCGGTTTTCGGCATCCACGTTGACCCGTACCGCGATAGCCATGTGCTTGTGTGCTTCCAGGAGGTTCTCCATTATCCTATCAAATGTACCGCCGCCGCCTTTCAGCATCCGTCGTGAGTCGTGAATTCGCCTTGGCCCGTCGACGGTGACCTGAGCCGCTCTAACTCCTAGTTCGCGAAGCTCGCTCGCCACCTCGCCGGTCAAGAGATAGCCATTCGTGATGATAGCCCCCTCATACTCGACATCGTACTCCTGGCACAGCCTCAAGAAGCTCGTGCTGAGACGCTTGATTAGCGGCAAACCAAGAAGGGGCTCCCCTCCATACCAGACCACTTTAAGACAGTGGGTGGACTTGTTGACCAGCCCGCGCACAAACCTTGTCACATGCTCCTCAGTTTCAGCGGTCATCTTTCCGCCGAACTGGTCCTGTTGATAGCAATAGGGGCAGGCAAAGTTACACATCATAGTGGGAAGAATGGTGACGTAGACCCTTGTGGGGTCAAGACGGAAGAAACTGTGCCGCAATCGAAGAGACTGAACTTCATCACAGCTAGCCGGTATCAGAAAGCCGGCTTCCACCATCCCGCTTCTCAGCTCGCTGTCCATGCCGTCGAACTCGCCATTTGGATCCCCAAGAATCTTTTTGAACGAGTTCCACGACTCAGCGTCGAAGTCGGCTAGTGCCCCACTAAAGAAATTGTAGGCAAGCCGATTGCCGGCTTGTTCGACCAAACAGTTGTACAGGGAGGGTTTGTAACGTCTATGCCCAGACACTGGACTAGCATCGCCGAAAACAATCGTCGTCACGGGGGCTGTCTCCACGAAAAGGGTAATACTGGCCGAGGATGGTACACTAATCCAAGTGTTCTGTCAAGCTGTACTCGTCTGGTAGTAGTACGGAGAGGGCACATAGTATCCACCCCTTTATTCCGCTAGGACGGATGAAAGCAGCCACCATCCGGCGGTTGGAGGAGGTAGTCCATGCGCCCCGTACGATACTACGACGTGGTGACCCATCGACGGAACCCCTACCAGCTGCGGCGGGAGCTGGTGCAGGCTGCTCTGCGGGAGCAGTATCCCCGCTGGGGCAAAGACAAGCTGGTAGTGCTTCTGCGGGAGAGGGGCTGGTCTGTCTCTACCTCCATGGTGGGGCGCATCTTGCGCCGGCTCAAACAGCGCGGCCTACTGATTGAGCCACTGCGTCGGCCTCTTTCCGCTCGCCAGCGGCCTCGACCCCGACCCTATGGTGTGCGCAAATCCAAGGAGTATGTCGCCAGCCGCCCTGGCGATATCGTCCAGGTGGATACCCTAGACCTGCGCCTCCTGCCAGGGGTAGTCCTCAAGCAGTTCACCCTCCGAGACGTGATCTCCCGCTGGGACGTGCTGGCCGTGCATACTCGGGCCACAGCCACTTCTGCCTCCGGTTTCCTGGCCGCCATTGAGCAGCGCATGCCCTTCCCTGTCCGGGCCATCCAGGTGGATGGGGGCTCCGAGTTCTAGGCCACCTTCGAAGCAGAGTGCCAGCGGCGCTGCATCCGTCTGTTCGTGCTCCCACCCCGCTCCCCCAAGCTCAACGGACAGGTAGAGCGAGCTCACAGGACCCATACCGAGGGCTTCTATGAGGTCATAGACCTGCCGGACACCATCCCAGAGCTTAACCGCCTTCTACAAGACTGGGAGCGGGTTTACAATACCATTCGGCCTCACCAGGCCCTGGGCTACCGCACCCCTCTCCAGGCCGTCCTACAATTCCGGCAACAGGAGGTAACATAGTGTCACCAATGTACTGGACGGGTACACTTCCTTGACGGCGCTTGTGCCTGTCAGTAGGATGGGGACGCCGTAAATTGAAGACGCACAGCCAGCATGGAGGCAGCACAATGAAGACAGCGAGCCTGGCAATGGTCTCTCTCTTTGTCGTCTGCCTGGCGGTGCTAAGCGCCTGCGGCGGCGGTGAAGAGCCCGCTGCCACCCCCGCCGCTACGGAAGGGACTGTCGCCCCCGCTACGGGCAAGATCGCCTTCGCCTCCGAGCGCGACGGCAACCGCGAGATATACCTCATGAATGCCGACGGCTCCGGCCAGACGAACCTCACCGTCAATCCCGCTGGCGATGACGTCCCTGCCTGGTCCCCCGACGGTACCCGTATCGCCTTTGCCTCCGACCGCGACGGCAACGCTGAAATCTACGTGATGAACGCGGACGGCTCCGGCCAGATCCGCCTTACCGACAACCCCATGCTCGACGCCAACCCCGCCTGGTCTCCCGACGGCAGCCGCATCGCTTTTGCCTCCGGCCGCGACGGCAACGCCGAGATCTACGTGATGAACGCCGACGGCTCCGGCCAGACCCGCATTACCGACAACCCCGCCATCGACGACGGCCCGGCCTGGTCCCCCGACGGCACCCGCATCGTCTTCCACTCCAACCGCGATGGCAACTACGAGGTCTACGTGATGAACGCCGACGGCTCCGGCCAGCTCTGCCTTACCGACAACCCCGCCGGCGACGCCGGCCCGGCCTGGTCTCCCGACGGCACCCGCATCGCCTTCGCCTCCGACCGCGATGGCAACTACGAAATCTACGTGATGAACGCCGACGGCTCCGGCCAGACTCGCCTCACCGACAACCCTGGCGACGATGCCCTGCCCGCCTGGTTTCCCGGCGGCACCCACATCGCCTTCGAGTCCGACCGCAACGACAACTGGGAGATCTACGTGATGAACGCCGACGGCTCCGGCCTCACACGTCTCACCGATAACCCCGCCGTAGACTGGTCCCCCGCCTGGTTGCCCTAGGGAGCGGGCCCAAGGGGCCCAGCGTCGCAGATAGATAGCCCCCTGGCTCTCCTCCCGCTGGCCAACGCCATCGCTTGGAGGTGCATGAAAGCACTTAACCCGGACGGTGACAGCGGCGGCATTGCCTGCCAGTCGCTACCGTAGGCGGTGGTTTTTCCTTGACGGCGCTTGCGCCTGCCAGTAGGATGGGGGCGTCGTGAGTTGGAGACGCACAGTGAGCATGGAGGCGGCACAGTGAATACAGCGGGCGTGGTAATCACTTCACTCTTCGTCGTCTGCCTGGCGGTGCTCCTGGCTGCCTGCGGCGGCGGGGGAGGCGGACCCGCTGCGGACAAGATCGCCTTTACCTCCGATCGCGACGGCAACTGGGAAATCTACGTGATGAACGTCGACGGCTCCGACCAGACCAACCTCACAGAGGACTCCGCTGGCGACGACGGATACCCCGCCTGGTCTCTCGACGGCACCCGCATTGCCTTTGTCTCCGACCGCGACGGCAACGCCGAAATCTACGTGATGAGCGCCGACGGCTCCGGCCAGGCCCGCCTTACCGACGACCCCGCTATCGACGTGGGCTCCTCCTGGTCGTCCGACGGCACCCGCATTGCCTTTGCCTCCGCCCGCGACGGCAACGCCGAAATCTACGTGATGAGCGCCGATGGCTCCGGCCAGGCCCGCCTTACCGACGACCCCGCCATGGATGGCGACCCCACCTGGTCGTCCGACGGCACCCGCATCGTCTTCCACTCCAACCGCGATGGCAACTACGAGGTCTACGTGATGAACGCTGACGGCTCCGACCAGACCCGCCTCACCGACAATCCCGCCGATGACTTCAGTCCCTCCTGGTCTCCCGACGGCACCCGCATTGCCTTTGTCTCCGCCCGCGACGGCAACGCCGAAATCTACGTGATGAATGCCGACAGCTCCGGCCAGACCCGCCTCACCGACAACCCCGCCGGTGACTACGCTCCCGCCTGGTCTCCCGACGGCACCCGCATCGCCTTCCAGTCCGAGCGCGACGGCAATGTTGAGGTCTACGTGATGAACGCTGACGGCTCCGGCCTCACCCGCCTTACCGACAACTCCGCCCTCGACGCGTGGCCCGCCTGGTCGCCGTAGGGAGCGGGTCCAAGGGCGCTGGCGCTGCAGATAGATAGCCCCTGGCTCTCCTTCCGCTGGCCAATACCATCGTGAGGTTTATGGTAGAGAAGCGTTGGCTGTAGCTTCTTCCCTTGCGAGCGCCCGCGCCCGTCAGTACTATAAAGGAAGGGCACCATATGGAGGTGAAGGATCAAATGATGAGGCAGGCAATAGCGAGGCTTCTGCTTGTCAGCCTGGCGCTGGCCGCCGCCGCGGTGGTGAGTTGTGGAGGGGAGGAACGTGCCGAGCCGGTGGTTGAACGCTCGGCAGAGCAGCTCTGGCGCTTCGAGACGGGCCGGCCCGTCGGCTTCTCCTCCCCGGCGGTGGTCGGCGGGGTAGTCTACATCGGGAGCCACGACAACTACGTCTACGCTCTGGAGGCCGCCACGGGGGAGCAGCACTGGCGCTTCCAGACGGGCGACAAGGTTTTCTCCTCCCCGGCGGTAGTGGACGGGATGGTCTACGTCGGTAGCGCGGACGGCTACGTCTACGCCCTGGACGCGGCCACGGGGGAGGAGGGCTGGCGTTTCGAGACGGGCGACGAGATCTGGTCGTCCCCGGCGGTGGCCGGCGGGGTAGTCTACATCGGCAGCAACAACCGGTACGTGTACGCTCTGGACGGCGCCACGGGGGAGGAGCGGTGGCGCTTCCAGACGGGCGACGAGATTTGGTCCTCACCGACGGTGGTGGACGGGGTGGTCTACGTCGGTAGCGCTGACAGCTACGTCTACGCCCTGGACGCGGCTTCGGGGGAGGAGCGCTGGCGCTTCCAGACGGGCGCCATCGTTTCATCGTCCCCGGCGATAGTGGACGGGGTGGTCTACATCGGCAGCGGCGACAACCATGCCTATGCGCTGGATGCCGCCACGGGCGAGGAGCGCTGGCGCTTCCGGACGGGCGGCGCCGTTTGGTCCTCCCCGGCGGTGGCGGATGGGGTAATCTATGTTGGCAGCTGGGACAGCTACGTCTACGCCCTGGACGCAGCCACGGGGGAGGAGCGGTGGCGCTTCCAGACGGGCGGCGCCGTTTGGTCCTCCCCGGCGGTGGCGGATGGGGTAATCTATGTTGGCAGTGGGGACAACTACGTGTACGCCCTGGACGCGGCCACGGGGGAGGAGCGGTGGCGCTTCCGGACGGGCGGCCAGGTTGACTCCTCGCCGACGGTGGTCGATGGGGTAGTCTACATCGGTAGCAACAACCGGTACGTCTACGCCATCACTGAGGAGTGACAGGCCAGGCTACTTGACTGCGCTCGCGGGTCTGGCGCTAACAGGACTTCAACATGAGCGGCTATAGGAAGGTGAAGCGGCACTCCAAGAAGCGGCTGCCCGTTGAGGCGGCACAGAAGGGATCCGAGAAGGCGACCCCGCGCCGCGCTAGGTGGAGCGCTGAGTTCCGCGACAAGATGGCAATCCTTGTCGCTGCTGCCGTTCTAATCCCCATAGCCGTATTTGGCTTCCTCAGCCTCTCCCGCTCAGATCAGCCAGATGAGCAGTCGGCGGTTCCAACAACGGCTGCTTCTGCAGACGTGCCAAGGGCAGCGATAGTCGACCAGCTGAGCCTCACGCAGCCGAACTCCGCCTTCGTCGAAACAGCCACTCGGCTGTTGGAACAAGCCGGGTACAAGGTGGACTACTACCCGGGCGAACAAGTAACGGTAGACTTCTACAGGGATCTTCCCACTGGCGGGCATAGATTGCTCATCCTGAGAAATCACTCATCGGTAATTGGAACAGGTAGCGAGGTAACAGACGACGCCGGTCTCTACACGTCTGAGCCGTATAACAAGCGCAAGTATCTTGATGAGCAAATAGCCCAGCGGCTCATGGTGGCCAGGTACCATGAGGGCGGGCCAGAGTATTTTGGTCTAATGCCGGACTTCGTACGTTCAAGCATGAGAGGCGGGTTCAACGACGCGACGGGCATAATGATGGGTTGTGATGGACTGAGATCCGACATGCTCGCCGAAGCTTTCGTTCATAGAGGCGCGCAAGCCGTAGTGAGTTGGAGCGGCCCCGTGGGAGCCGCCCACACGGACGCGGCGACGGAACACCTGCTTGATCATCTGCTGATCGACGGACTCACCATACAAGAGGCAGTAACACAGACGATGGTCGAGGTTGGCCCGGACCCGACATACGACAGCGTTCTCCGACTTTATCCTTCTGGGGAACCTGTCTCCGCCATCCCATAGCCCCCTGCTCTACGCCCTCGCGCTGGCTAACGCCATCGTGAGGTTCATGGCGGCGACGGGGGTCGCTGTGGCAGCATACCTTTGCTAGCCCTCGTATCTGGGAGTAGGACGGCTCGCCCTTGAGGATCATCGGCCGTTGACAGACAGGCCAGGCTCCGCACCTCTTTCGCTCAGTGGAGTTCATTCGAGCAGTCCCTCGTCTTCACAGAGACACTTGAACCTGCAATCGTTGCCGCGACGTCACTAGTCGACGAAAGGTTCCGAGGTCGGCACGAGAGATGGTCTTGCCGGCCTTGTTGCTGGTACCCATATGGTCCGTTGCGGCTGAGGGGAAGACCTCGATGTCGATGGGCAGATCGAGAAACCAGCGGCGGAACTGGTGAGATAGGCGTTCTGGGTGACAATCGAACGCAGCGGGCCAAGGCAGCCCGGTCATGGCGCTCCTCTTTGCTAAGGATGAAGCCCTTATCAGCGTGGATGGTCAAGACCTGGGCGGCACTTGGGCTGCGCGGTGGCCCCCCGCACGCCGGGAGAACCGTTACGCCCCTGCCCCAGCCGTACCGAGACCTACGGCTCTCCTTGGGACGGGCGTATTAGGATGGTGGCAGAGGTGGTCAACTGGCCGCAGTTCTCGTAGTTGGCGTCACAGTGAGAGCTTTCGGCTACTATCTGGTAGTTCTCAACCGGCACCTGCTGGCCATCGTTGTCCCGCTGGTCCCAGGTCTCAGGAAACGTAAGCATCTCGTTCGTCCCCAGGGATACCTCCTCTGTGACCTGGGCGAAGGCGCGATCCCGCGACCAGCGCCAGACCTCCTGGCCTTCAGAATTGACCACTGCCAGGTCGTAGCGTTGGCTAGTACGGTAGTAAAGGGTCATGGGATCTCGGACAGCGACGGTTATGCCCAGTTGGACGGGCTTACCCTCCTCGAAGAAGGCGCCAAAGGTGCTCAGGTCGATGCCGACCGGCCCTTCGAAGGGGAATCCCGGCGTAGGGGACGGTGTTGGCGTAGCCACCGCCGTGGGCGAAGGGCTCGGCTCTTCCTCGCCCTCCCCACAAGCACACGCGATCACCAGCACAGCAGCTAGAGCAGCCAGAAGGGCCACAAGAACCCTCGTGTTAATGAGCCAGCATCTCCCTTTTCCCATTGCCTCTTCCTCCTGCCACTTGATCTGTTGTCAACCTGCGACTATCTCAGCGCCTCTCGTCCGGCAAACGTCGCCCCTGGTCCCAGCTCCTCCTCGATGCGCAGCAGGCGGTTGTACTTGGCCGTCCGCTCGCCGCGAGCAGGGGCGCCGCTCTTGATCTGGCCGCAACCTGTGGCCACCGCCAGGTCCGCTATGGTCGTGTCGTCCGTCTCACCGCTACGGTGGGAGATCATCGCTCGCCAGCCGCCCCGCTTGGCCGTATCGATGGCCGCCAGGGTCTCCGTCAGCGTCCCGATCTGGTTGGGCTTGATGAGCACGGCGTTGGCTGCCCCCTCGCGGATGCCCTTCTGGATGCGCTCCACGTTGGTTACCAGCAGGTCATCGCCCACGATCTGCACCTTCCGCCCCAGTTCCGCCGTCAGCTTCCACCAGCCTGTCCAGTCATCCTGGGCCATGCCGTCCTCGATGCTCACGATGGGGTAGCGGCCGCACCAGTCCTGCCAGAAGGCCACCATCTCGTCGGCGTCCTTGAAGGTGCGCCCCTCGCGGGCGAAGACGTACTGGCCATCGCGATAGTACTCGCTGGCGGCAGCGTCGATGGCGATGGCCACCTCCTCGCCCGGGCGGTAGCCGGCCACCTCGATGGCCGCCAGCAGGAGGTTCATCGCCTCCTCGTTCTTGGGTAGGGGAGGCGCGAAGCCGCCCTCGTCGCCCACGGTGATGGGAAGGCCCTTGATGCGCAGGGCATCGCTGAAGGTCTTGGCCCCCACGGGCACCACCATGAACTCCTGGATATCCGTGCCACCAGGGGCATGCCTGCCACCATTGATAATATTGAAGAAAGGCATGGGCAGGGTGCGGGCCGTCGGGCCGCCTAGGTATCGATAGAGGGGCAGGTTCAGGTAGTTGGCAGCCGCATGGGCCACCGCCAGCGAGACGCCCAGGATGGCGTTGGCTCCCAGGCGGCTCTTGTTGGGCGTGCCGTCTAGGCCGGTCATGGCCTCGTCGATGGCTGCCTGCTCGAGGCAGGACACCCCCACCAGCTTGAGGGCGATCTCCTGGCCGACGTTGGCCACCGCCTTGAGGACGCCCTTGCCGCCGTAGCGGTCGGCGTCGCCATCGCGCAGTTCCAGCGCCTCATGGACGCCGGTACTGGCACCCGAGGGAACGGCAGCCACTCCCACCGTGCCCTCGGCCAGCACCACCTCCACCTCTAAGGTGGGGTTGCCGCGGGAGTCCAGGATTTCGAGCGCCTGTATGCTATCGATCTCCACCAGACTGCTCCCTGCCTGCCGGTGGGCAGGCTCATACTAGCGGCGCGATCGCCTCTCAGCGGCGGCAACCGCCTTCTCCACCGCATCCGCGGGATCTTTCGCCCGCAGGATGCGATCGGCGTCGTGGCCGTGGTAGGAGAAATTCCACGTGTCCAGCCCAACGATAGGCACCTCGTGGATAAGGGCATAGGCGATCTCGGTGAGAGTGCCGTAGGCGCCGTCGATGGCGATGACCGCCTGGCCGGAGAGGGCGACCATCGAGTTGCGGGCGAACCCCAGGCCGGTGAAGATAGGGAACTCTACGTAGTCGTTGGGGGGCGATTCGGCTGCGTTGTGGCCGGGGAGAATGCCGATGGTGTGGCCGCCTTCGGCGCGAGCGCCCCGGC
>Ga0111208_1002_pt1 | contig 13007 bp, 15 predicted proteins | sample DeeMarSWOR152_54_FD_80380 | JGI IMG/M metagenome (GOLD analysis project Ga0111208, IMG submission 80380) | Dehalococcoidia bacterium DG_22 | reverse complement strand
GACGTATACCAGCTCTACATCGACATGCGCTGCTACGGAAAGGGCTTCGAGGAGTTCTATCAGCGCCTGTCCGACGAGGGCGTCAACTTTGTGCGGGGCAAGGTTGCCCAGGTCACCGACCAGGCGATAAGCGATGAGGAGCAGGGTAAGCTGGTAGTCGTCGGCGAGGACACCCTGCTGGGCAGGATGGTGCGCATCCCGGTGGACATGGTTATTCTCTGTCCGGCCATGATAGCACGGGCCGATGCCGAGGAAGTGGCCAGGCGTTTCCTCATCAGTCGGGGTGCCGATGGGTTCTTCCTGGAGAAGCACCCCAAGCTGGAGCCGGTGGCCACCGCCAGTGCTGGCGTGTTCGTGGTTGGCTGTGCCCAGGGGCCCAAGGACATCCCGGATACCGTGGCTCAGGCCTCGGCGGGGGCGGCAGAGGCCCTGGCGCTAATCGACAAGGGGACGGTGGAGATCGAGGCCGCCACTGCCGTAGTGGATGAGGAAATGTGCTCCGGTTGAACCTGTGTCCCTACGGTGCCATCACCTTCGATGAGGAGAAGGATGTGGCCAGGATCAACGAGGTGCTCTGCAAGGGGTGCGGCGTTTGCGTTGCCGCCTGTCCTTCGGGGGCCATTAAAGGCCGCCACTTCACCGACAAGCAGATCTTTGCCGAGATCGAGGGTCTGCTGGCGGACGTCAAGCTGCCCTTGGTGGCAGTTTAAGGAGGCGTAGTTAGCCATGGAATCAGGCAACCACGAGCCGACGATCATAGGGTTCCTGTGTAACTGGTGCGCCTACCAGGGAGCGGACCTAGCCGGCACGGCGCGCATGGAGTATCCGGCCAACGTGCGCCCGGTGCGGGTGATGTGCAGCGGCCGCATTGACCCCACCTTTATCCTGAAGGCCTTCGCCGAAGGAGCCGACGGCGTGCTGGTTGGTGGCTGCCATCCGGGCGACTGCCACTATCTGGAGGGCAACTACAAGGCCATTCGCCGCATAACTATGGTGCGCAGGATGCTGGAACAGTTCGGAATCGAGCCGGAGCGCTTCCGCCTGGAGTGGGTTTCCGCCAGTGAGGGAGCGAGGTGGGCCAAGATATGCGAGGAGATGACCGAGCAGGTGAAAGCCTTGGGCCCACTCCAATGGTGGGAGAACGTTAGGGAGGCCTAGGATGCCGAGTCTGTGGCCTTGGGCCCGGCGGAAGGCCGGAGAAGAAAGCCGAGACGAAGGCCGAGAGCGAGGAGACGTCGGGGAGGCCTAGCATGGCAAAGCCTAAGATGGCCCTATATTGGGCAGCGAGCTGTGGTGGCTGCGAGATAGCTGTGGTGCGGCTGTACGAGAAGATTCTAGATGTGGTCGACGCTTTCGAGATCGTTCTCTGGCCCTGCATTATGGACTTCAAGTACAAAGACGTAGAGGCCCTGCCGGAGAAGAGCATTTTGGTAACTCTCTTCAATGGCGCCATCAGGAACTCCGAGCAGGAGCACATGGCTCGCATGTTGCGGGAGAAGTCGCAGGTGCTGGTGGCCTACGGGGCGTGTGCCCACCTGGGCGGCATCCCAGGCCTGGGCAACGTCACCAACCGCCAGGGGATTTTCGAGAGCTCCTACCGCGAGACGCCCTCTACGGTCAACGAGGAGGGGACGTACCCACAGCTAAGGCACCAGGTGCCGGAGGGGGAGCTTACCCTGCCGGAGTTCTACGACACGGTCCGGGCCCTCAATCAGGTAGTGCCGGTCGATTACTACATGCCCGGCTGCCCGCCAACGAAGGAGCAGACGGAGAAGGTGGTCCAGCTGCTGATACAGGTGGTGACAGAGGGCGCGGAACTGCCTCCACCCGGTTCGGTGATCGGGGCATCGGAGAAGACGGTGTGCGATGACTGCCCTCGCACCAGAGAGGAAAAGTCGATCAAAGCCATATATCGCCCCTACCAGATCATCCCCGACCCCGAGAGGTGCCTTCTGGACCAGGGCATTCTCTGTGCCGGACCCGCCACCCGTGGCGGCTGTGGCGCGCCCTGTCCGCAGGTGAACATGCCCTGCATCGGCTGCTACGGACCGGCGCCGGGGGCGGTGGATCAGGGAGCCAAGCTTCTGAGCGCAGTGACATCCAATATCGATTCCCGAGACCCAGAGGAGATCGAACAGATACTGAGCGCCATCCCCGACTCTATCGCCGCTTTCTACATGTTTGGCCTGCCCGTATCGCTTCTGCACCGCCTGAGGCTGGAGCGGCAGCGGGAGGCAGTGTCGGCCGAGGCGGCGCAGTAGCGGCTCAGGGCCTTCTGAGGCCGCAGAGTGGAGTGACAGGGAGCGAGGAGCGAAGAAGAGATGACAGAGGCCAAGGTGGAGACGCGCCGAATAACCATTGACCCCATCACTCGGCTGGAGGGACACGGCCGCATTGAGATCTTCCTCAACGATGAGGGAGACGTGGAAAACGCTTACTTCCAGGTGCCGGAGCTGAGGGGGTTCGAGAAGTTCTGCGAGGGGAGACCGGTAGAGACTCTGCCTGTCATTACTGCCCGCATTTGCGGGGTCTGCCCCGAGGCACACCATATGGCCTCTACCAAGACCCTCGACGCGGTGTTCAAGGTGGATCCACCCTCCCCTGCCAAGAAGCTGCGGGAGCTTTTGTACAGCGCTTTCATGGTGGCCGACCACGCCACTCACTTCTACGCTCTGGGCGGCCCCGACTTTGTGGTGGGGCCGGACGCCCCTGCCGCCGAGCGCAACATCGTGGGAGTCATCCACAAGGTAGGGATGGACATAGGGGGCCAGGTGCTGAAGGCTTTGGCCGCTACTCACTCAGTGGTGGCCATGCTCGGCGGCAAGTACATTCACCCTACCTGCGGCCTGCCCGGCGGCATAAGCAAGGGCCTCACCGAAGAGGAGCGAGCCCAGGCCGAGGAGATCGCCAAGGCGGCGATAGAGTTCGGCAAGCTGACCATCAAGATCGTGGACGACGTAGTGCTGGCCAACAAGGACTACGTGGACCTGATCCTCAGCGACACCTTCGCCCACCAGACCTACTATATGGGCCTGGTGGACGAGAATAACCACGTGAACTTCTATGACGGCCAGCTGCGGGTGGTCGACCAGCAGGCCGAGGAAGTGGCCAAGTTCCCCCCGTCTCAGTACCTGGACTACATCGGCGAGCACGTGGAGCCCTGGTCGTATCTCAAGTTCCCCTTCCTCAAGAAGGTCGGCTGGAACGGCCTGACGGATGGGCCAAACAGCGGCATCTACCGGGTAGCTCCCCTGGCTCGCCTCAACGCCGCCGACGGTATGGCCACCCCCCTGGCTCAGGCAGAGTACGAGCGGTTCTACTCCACCCTGGGGGGCAAGCCGGTGCACGCCACGCTGGCCACCCACTGGGCACGCGTTGTTGAGCTGGTGTACGCCGCCGAGCGCCTGCTGGAGCTGGCCACTGATCCGGAGATAACCAGCACCAACATCCGCACCATTCCCACCGAGACCCCCGGCGAGGGCGTGGGGGTGGTGGAGGCGCCGCGCGGGGTGCTGATTCACCACTACTGGGCTGACGAAAACGCCGTGGTGAAGAAGGTCAACCTCATCGTGGGGACGGGCCACAACAATGGGGCCATCGCTATGTCCATCAACAAGGCGGCCAAAGGCCTGATCAAGAAGGGCACGGTGGTCACCGATGGTCTTCTCAACACCATCGAGATGGCCTTTCGGGCCTACGATCCGTGCTTGGCCTGTGCCACCCACTCCCTGCCCGGGCAGATGCCCCTGGTCGTCAGCATCTACGACAGCCAGAGGAACCTCATCCAGCGCCTCAGAAGGGACTAGCGGTTGCGGACCCTCATCCTGGGTCTGGGCAACCCGATCCTCTCCGACGACGCCGTTGGCCTTCAGGCTGCCCGCCAGCTATATGGGCTGCTGGGGGGTAGGGACATGGATCTGGTGGAGGCGGCGGTAGCGGGAATGCAGACCGTCCAGCTTCTGTCCGGCTACGACCGGGCGGTGATCATCGATGTGGTGCAGGACGAGGCGAGGGTGGGCGAGGTCTGGCGCCTGGATACCGACGAGCTGGAAAATGCCTCGTCAACCTGCAGTCATGGCATCGGTCTGGGGCAAGCCCTGCGTCTGGCCCGGCTGATGGGCGTGCCCGTGCCAGAGCAAATACTGATCTACGCTATCGCTGCCGCTGATACATCCACCTTCGGCGAGAGCTTGACGCCTAAGCTCGGGAAAGCCCTGCCCGCCATCGTCCGCAGGATCGCCGCCGACCTGGCCGGTCCCTCGAGCCAGGGCTAAAGGCAAGGCCGCGTTCGCTCTCTGCCTTCGGCGAGACGCCGGCTGCCGTCAGTGGCAAGTCGCTGGGTGCTTCCTCTTCTCCGTGTAGGTCAGGGACAGGGCCATATTAGTCGAACAATTCCCCGAAAACTCTGTAACATTCTTGCGCATCGCTCGTCTTTCATTTCGGAAAAGGCTTTTTAAGCCATAACGTCGGGTCCCCTTCCCTTGGCCGGGGAAAAGTCATCTGCCGGTGGGCTATCCCGCCGGCAGATACTTTTTGCCCAGTGATGGCCTAGGCTCTGGCCTTTGCTTCTCTCACGAGCTGGGGCGAAGTTTGGCGATCAAGAAGGTAGCGTGGACGGTGTCCAGCTTGTCCATGAGGTGGGCCAGGTGAGGCAGAAGGGGATAGTGGCCGGCGAATGTCAGGCGCTCTACCCAAAAGCCGTGATAGTGGCATAGCTCTGCCAAGCCCCGAAAGCTAAAGACGAGCAGACGGCTATCACTCTGAGAGGGATGGCACATTGCCTGCGGCGGGTCGGAGGCGTTGTCCACCGTGGCGTCGCTAGATACGTGCGAGGGCACGGCCTGCATGCCCAGCGCCAGGGAGAAGCGGTCGTGCCAGCTAGCCAGGTTGTTGATGGAGAGGATAGCGTAGCCGTCGGGCCGCAGCACCCGTTTGATTTCCTTGAGGAAGAGATCGATGTTGAGCAGGTGCTCGATGATCTGGTCGGCGTGAACGATATTGAAGAAATGGCTCTTGTAGGGGAGCGGATCGTTGAGGTCGCCCTTAGTGACGATGACCCCCCGATCAGTGGCTTCCCTGATACGGTCGTTGGCGCACTCGATGCCGTAGGCTTCCGAGACGCGGGCGCAGCAGGCAACCTGGACGGTGAACTCGCCGTCGCCGCAGCCGCAGTCCAGAAGGCGACCGTGGACGCGGGGCTCGATGACGTCTAGGATCGCTCCCTTGTTGACTCGCTCGTTCTGTCTGTAAACCCTGTGGAGGTACGCGATTTCTTTCCTTCCTATATGACCAGCCAAGGGAATCGCAGCCCTCCTTGTAGCAGACCCCTGTTCAGGTAGGGGTTGAGGTCATGATTGGCTGAAAGTCTGGCTAGTAAGAATGACGATAGGTTAGCCCCGCTTGTTACGGCTCGAAAGTTAAAACGGGCAAAGTGGCACCGCGTCTGAACAGGACGAGGGTTGGCTGAGGGGGGGTAGGGCGGCTATCATTTAGCCTGTATTGGGAACTGGCGGACGCCGGCTTCCTGGGCAAGTTAAGGAGTAGCCTTGTTTTACGGGTGGTGGGTGGTCTTTGCCTCCGGCGGCATCATCTTTCTGACCGCCGGCACCTTCTTCTACGGCTTCGGCACTCTGATCACCCCCATGACCAAGGAGTTCGGCTGGTCGCGGGCCGCTATTGCCGGCGCTTTCTCTCTCAGGACAGAGCTTGGAGGAGTGGGAGCCCCTGTCGCCGGCTATCTGGTCGATCGGATAGGCCCTCGCCGGCTCGTAGTGGCGGGCGTGTTCTTGGTCGGAACAGGTTTCATTCTCCTCAGCCGCATCCAGGCGGTGTGGCACTTGTATGCCGTTGCAGCGCTGATCGCCATAGGCATGAGCGCCACGGCCGGCCCTGTAGGGATGACAGCAGTCGCTCACTGGTTCCAGAAGAAACGGGGCCGGGCTTTGGCCTTGATGACAGTGGGCGGTGGCAGCAGCGGCGTGATGGTGGTAGTGTTGGCCTCACTAATCGCTGCTTTCGACTGGCGCACGGCCCTGCTCATTATGGGTTTCATCCAATGGGCCGTCTGCATGCCTCTGGCCCTGGTCGTGCGCAANCGGCCTCAGGANACTNGGCCTTCTGCCCGATGGCGAGCCTGCCCTCCCGGCCGAGCGNCAGGTAGCCGCCGNCGANNGCCAGGCTNCTNCGGGGGNCGCAGAGGGNCCTGGCTANGGGGTGGCCGCCCGCCANGATGANGGCCTCACCATAGGCCAGGCGCTNCGCACTCGCTCNTTCTGGTTGGTGGCCTTTGCTATGAGCTTGATCGGCTTCGGNAGCGTGNCCGTCATTGCCCATCAGGTNGCTTTNCTGGANGAGTCANTGGGTNTTTCCTCGNTGANGGCNTCGGCGGNNCAGATGGGCGTGCCGNTAGTNAGCCTGGCGGGCCGATTGGGCTTNGGCTGGCTGGCGGACTATGTNGACAAGCGAAAGCTGCTGGCNNCAGCCTANCTTNTCATNGGCGTAGGCGTNCTTCTGNTGGCCACGGTTCAGAGTGCCTGGCAGGTNCCTCTGTACCTCATCATCTTCGCCCCGGGCTGGGGNGGCTCNATCTCNGTGCGGCCCGCTTTTCAGGCGGACTATTTTGGTCTACGAGCATTTGGCAGCATCCAGGGTCTGATGTTTTTCGTAGCCAGCGTGGGGAGCTTCACTGGTCCTGTCTTCGCTGGGGGCGATGTACGACATAATGGATAGCTATCGGCTCGCCTTCCTGATAGTGGGGGCTGGCCGCTCTGGCGGCTGCCCCTGCTGTGCTGATGGCGGGAAGGCCGCAAATGGAGGTGGCGAAGGAGGCGGGCGCGCCCGAGGTGTAGGAAACGCCCCTCAGGTCACCGTGAGGGCGACCTGCTGAGCGCATAGAGGGCATTCGGCGGGGTCGTAGCTGGGCAGTTCGAGGGTCAGGCAGGCGAAGAAGGGCAGGCCGAAGTCTGAACGGGCGGCAGTGCGATCTACCAGGACAGCCACCCCGATGGGCTCACCCCCTGCGGCCCGCACCGCCTCCAGAACCTCGCGGATGCTGCCGCCGGTGGTAAGAACGTCGTCCACCACCAGAGTGCGCTCACCTGGAGCCACCCGAAAGCCGCGGCCGAAGCGTCGTCCCTCCTTCACCTTCTCGGCGAAGATGCCCCTGACGCCCAACTGGCGGGCTACCTCGTAGCTGAGGATGATCCCCCCGGTGGTGGGTGCCGCCACCAGTTGCACCCCTTGGGGGCGAAAGTGATCGGCTATCAGGCGACAGAGCCTTTCGGTGTGGCGTGGCTGCTCCAGAAGGCGAAACTTCTCTACATACATGGGGGAATGGCGGCCGGAGGCCAGGAGGAAGTGGCCATCGAGGACGGCGCCCACCTCCCGCAGGAGGCTCTCGATCTCTTTCGACATGCTAGTCCTCTGAGTCCTCGTTGGCGAAGGAGACAGAGTGGTTAGGAGCCGGGCCCATGTCGGAGAGGGGCCAGTAGGAGAACCAGGTCTTGCCGATGATTTTCCCTTCGGGGACCATTCCCACTGTACTGTTCCGCGAGTCGCTGCTGTTGTCGCGGTTGTCGCCCAGGACGAAGTACTGGCCCTCGGGGATAACCCAGGAACACTTGCCGCTGCACCTGGTTTGGCCGTCTATATACGGTTCATCCAAGCGTTCGTCGTTAATGTAAACTACTCCATCGCGGATCTCCACCTTGTCTCCGGGCACGCCGATGATCCGTTTGATGTAGTCGCGGTCTTGGCCTTTGGGTGACTCGAAGACCACCACATCACCCCGCTCGGGGGCACCGAACAGATGGTGGGTGGAGTCGTCGCCGGCGTCGAAGAAGGGCAGGAAATCGAAGATGCCCAGGTCGAACTGGGCGTAGGCCAGCTTGTTGACGATGATGTACTGGTCGGTCTCCAGGCTGGGGTTCATGCTGTCCCCTTCCACCTTGAAGTTCTGGAGAGTCTCGCTGACGGCCAGGAAGATGAGCAGAGCCAGAAGGAGGGTCTCGACGACCTCCCGATAGACGGTGAGGTAGCGCCGCTCGATGGGCCACGAGATGTCGTCGGGCACGACCGTGAGGAGAATCATGCCAAGCAATATGGAGATGGCACCAAGGGCCATCGGCCCGATAAAGATCAGGTAGGTCTCTCCGGGGGCCTGAGTGGCTTTGGTGGCAAGGGCTCCGACGGCGAACGCTGCGAGACCGACAATGAACAAAGGAAGGGCGGCTGCCCACCGGCTTCCCCTGGCGGCAACCACCTCTTCGGGCTTGGGCGCGGGCTCGTAGGGCGGCTCGGGCTCCAGTCCTGGCTCTATCTGTCGAGGTTCCCACTGCATGACAACATCGAAGAGGGATCGGACGATCGCTCTCCTCAGAATCCCAGTATACCAAATACAGATGACGCTTTACACGTCCATAAGTTTCGCCGTCCCCTTTCGCCCTTCTGCTAGAATAGCCCTGGGCCTGCCCAGAGGGGCAGGGCCCTGCCGGGAGAAGTCGATGGTTATCGCCGACGAAGGACAGCTCGTCCGGAGCAGCCGGAAGGGGGACCTGGACGCCTTCAAGACCTGGACGCCTTCAACACCCTGGTGCAGGTCTACCAGCGCCAGGTCTATAACCTCTGTCTGCGGATGCTGGGCTCGGCGGCGGCCGAAGATGCGGCTCAGGAGACGTTTATCAATGCCTACCGTCGCCTCAGCAGCTTTCGGGGCGGCAGCTTTCGGGCCTGGCTTCTGCGCATCGCCGCCAACATCTGTTGCGATGAGCTGCGCCGCCGCCGCAGCCGGTCGGAAGCATCACTGGAGGCAGCGCTGGAAGTGGGCACGCCGGTGGACGTCTCCTCCCACCTGGCCGGGCCAGAGGATGAGGCCTTGCGCCGCGAGCTGGGCCAGCACCTGCAACAAGGGCTGGCCGCCCTGCCAGCGGAGCAGCGCCTGGCGATTATTCTCCGCGATATCCACGGCCTGAGCTACGAGGAACTGACAGATGCCCTGGGCTGCTCCCTGGGGACAGTGAAGTCGCGCATTGCCCGTGGCCGGGCCAGGATGCGCGAGTACTTGATGGCGCGACGGGAACTTCTGCCTCGTCAGTTTCGTCTTGAAGAGTGAGGACTAGTGATGCTGGAAGTCTTGCTGCAATTTCGCCATCGCCGCTTTCGCCGCGATCTCTCTGCCTACGTGGACAACATGCTTTCCGAGCAGGCGCGCCGTCGCCTGGAGGCCCATCTCGATTCTTGCCAAGCCTGCCGCCAGGAACTGGCAGAGCTTCGGAGCACCGTCGAGGCCCTGGGCAGCCTGCCTATGGCCGAGGTGCCCCGCTCATTCACTCTGGCGGCCGCTCCCGTCGCGGAGGTACGCCCGCGGCCAACGGCTAGGCGACTGGAGTTCGGCCTGCGCCTGGCCACGGCAACCGCCGCCTTCGCCCTGGCCCTGGTGGTGATCGGCGACTTCGCTGGCCTGCCTGGGGATGGGGAGGAAGAGGAGGAGGAGATGCCGGCGCTGCTCGCCCCGGCGGCCGCCGAGACGCCAGCAACGATGGAAGCGGTGCCTGTGGAGACACCAGAGCCTTTGGTTCCTGGTGTCTCAGACGTGCAGCGCCTGGCGGAGGCGACCGGCGTGGGCGTCTCAGAGGAGGAGTACGCGGAGAAGGAGGCGATGGAGGGGGCAGAGGTCGAAGAGGAAGGGGAGGTCGAAGAGGAAGCTGAGGCTGGCGCGGCGGAGACCCAGGCTGTGGCCGAGGAGGAGGGCGGCGGCGTCTCGCGGGAGGAGGCTGTGCGCTGGCTGGAGGTGGGCCTGGGCGCCGGCGTAGGCATTCTTGTGATCGTTTGGGCTTTGGCCCGTTTTCAGAGAAGTATCGGAAACCGACCGTAGTACAAAGGAGGCGATCTTGATGAAGAAAGGGATAGGGGTTCTGCTGATAGCGGGAGCGCTTTTGTCCGTTGTTCTGCTCGCTGCCTGCGATTCCGACTCATCGGCCTCGCCGGAGCAGTCGGTGCCGTCGGCATCTGAGCCGTCGTTGACGACGCACGCGCCAGCGGCCGCTGGCTTGGCCAGCAACTCGGAGCAACAAGGCCTGAGCGTGAGCGGTGAGGGACGGGCTTCGGCCGCACCGGACATGGCCGTGCTGGGCCTGGGCGTCTCGGCTAAGGCGGCCACGGTCAAGGCGGCCAACAACCAGGTTCAGGAAGCCATGAGCGACCTGCTGGACTCCCTGGAGGGGAATGGCGTCGAGGAGAAGGACATCCAGACCCGCCAGTTCAGCATCTACCCGGAGTACGACTACCGCAACGGCGAGCAGATCCTGACAGGCTATCGGATTACCCACATGCTCCAGGTGAAGGTGCGGGACATCGACAAGGCGGGCGAAGTCATCGACGACGCCGTGGAAGCGGGCGGCGACCTGCTCCAGGTGCAGAGCATCTCCTTCACCATCGACGACACCACAGCCCTGCGCAGTGAGGCGCGCGAGGAAGCGGTAGCCGACGCCCAGGCCAAGGCCGAGGAGCTGGCCACGCTGGTGGGTGTGACCCTGGGCAAGCCAACCTACATCAGCGAGTCGGCCTATACTCCCACGCCGCAACCCTACTTGGAGCGCGGGTTGGGCTTCGCCATGGAGGAGGCAGCGCCGGTTACCGAGATCAGCGCCGGCGAGCTGGAGGTGGTGGTAAACGTGTACATCACCTACGCTATCGAGTAGGCGGCTAGTCTCTCGATGTGGCCTGGCATCGGAGGGCTCGAGGGGGGTCATCCTTCGAGCCCTCGGTTGCTCCTGAGGTTTAGCGAATGCTAGAATGACGCCACCGAGGGCAAAGGTGGCGAGCTAGCGGTGATTCTTAGCGATCGCTCCATCCGTGAGGAGATAAGGCAGGGGCGTCTGGTGATCGACCCCCTCGGCCCCAATGCGATCCAACCCTCTAGCGTAGATCTTCGGCTTGGCAAGAAGTGCAGGATCTTCAAGGCCAGGACCAAAGTCGCGTTCATAGACCCGCGGCTCAAAGCGGATGACTTGACAGAGCTGGTCGAGATTGATGAACTTCAGCCCCTCGTCATCCATCCTGGCGAATTCTTGTTGGCGACAACGTTGGAGAGAGTGTGTGTCCCTACGGACCTGGTGGGAAGACTCGACGGCAAGAGCTCGCTGGGCCGGCTCGGACTGCTAATACACTCTACTGCGGGCTACGTGGATCCCGGGTGGCAAGGGCACCTGACTCTAGAGCTAAGCAATGTCTCGAACCTGCCGATAATGCTGCATTACGGTATGCCCGTGTCGCAGATATCCTTTGTGCGCCTCACCGAGCCGGCTGAGCATCCGTATGGTTCGAAGGGCATTGGCAGCAAGTATCAAGGCCAGGACGAGCCAATCCCTAGCCGATACTACGAGAACTTCCCTCAACGTAAGCACCGTAAGCGTTGATTGAGGCATCCCCATGGACTACATGCAGCGGGCCCTGGCCCTGGCTGGCGAGGCTCTTGGCCGAGTCAGCCCTAATCCGGCGGTGGGCGCCGTCCTGGTGCGCGACGGGCGGGTGGTGGGCGAGGGCTTTACTCGGCCGCCGGGAGGGCCTCATGCCGAGGTCGTGGCCCTGGAGCAGGCGGGCGAGGCCGCTCGCGGCTCCACCCTGTACGTCAGCCTTGAGCCCTGCTGTCATCGGGGACGGACGCCGCCTTGCACCGAGGCCATCATCGCTGCCGACGTGGCTGAGGTGCACATGGCGATGCTTGACCCCGACCCCAACGTGAGTGGCCGCGGCCGCAAGGAGCTGGAGGCGGCGGGCATCGCCGTGCAGGTGGGCGAATGCGAACAGGAGGCGAGGCGCCTCAACGAGGCCTACATCAAGCATCGCACCACCGGCCTCCCTTTCGTCATCACCAAGTTCGCCGCTAGCCTGGACGGTCGTATCGCTGCCGCCAGCGGCGATTCCCGCTGGATCAGCGGGCCCCAGAGCCGCCAGTGGGCTCATGAGCAGCGAACGACGGTAGATGCTATCATAGTAGGGGTGAATACCATCCTGGTGGATGACCCTCAGCTCACTGCTCGCCCCGGCGGTCAGGAGAGCGAACGTCAGCCCTTGCGGGTGGTGGCCGACAGTTGTGGTCGCACGCCAGTGAGCGCTCGTGTGCTTCAGGGGCCGGGGCGGGCACTTATCGCCACCACCGGCCGCTCCGACCCTTCTTGGCGACAGGCCGTGGAGGCGGCTGGGGCGGAGGTGCTGGTGCTCCCCGGGGATGGCGATTCTCTTGACCTGGGGGCGCTGCTGAAGGCGCTGGCCGAACGGGGAGTCCTCTCCCTGCTGGTGGAGGGAGGGGGCATCCTTCTGGGCTCTCTCTTCGACCAGGGACTGGTGGACAAGGTGCAGGTGATCATCGCCCCTCTGATCATCGGCGCTGCCGAGGCACCAGCGGCGGTGGCTGGCCGGGGAGCCCATCGGCTGGCCCAGGCCTGGCGGCTGCGAGAGGTGGCAGTAGAACGGCTGGGGGACGATATTCTTATCACAGGGTATCCGATGAAGAGGGGTGAGTAGATGTTCACGGGCATCGTTGAGGAGGCAGGCGTCGTAAAGGAGGCGGAGCGGGGACGATTGGTCATCGCCTGCAAGAAGGTTCTGCGGGGGACGCACCTGGGCGACAGCATTGCCATCAACGGGGTGGACCTGACGGTGGCTCATATGGATGAGGATAGCTTCACCTCGAACGTCATGCCGGAAACCTATCGCCGCAGCAACCTGGGCCAGTTGGAGCCGGGCGATCTGGTGAACCTGGAGCGGGCCCTTACCCTCAGCGACCGGCTGGGCGGCCATGTGGTGCGGGGGGTAGTGGAGGCCACGGGCACTCTTCGCTCCTTCACGCCGGAGGAGGACGCGGTCATAGCCCGCTACGCCGCCCCGCCCGAGATTATGCGCTACGTCATTGTCAAGGGGCCCATCGCTGTGGACGGCGTCAGCCTTACGGTGATAGACCGCGATGAGAGTTCGTTCGCTGTGTCCCTGGTGCTCTACACCCAGGATGT
>Ga0111208_1006_pt1 | contig 13044 bp, 8 predicted proteins | sample DeeMarSWOR152_54_FD_80380 | JGI IMG/M metagenome (GOLD analysis project Ga0111208, IMG submission 80380) | Dehalococcoidia bacterium DG_22 | reverse complement strand
GCCCACCGGGATGAACAAGAGGCCCCGCTGCACCGCGTCAACTTCGTTGTACTCCTGTACGGTGCCCCGGAAGGTTTGCCGTTCGGTCTCCAGGCCGCCCGGCGAAGCGATGAAGATCCGGTAGGCCCTGATGTCCGTCGGCATCCCTATCTTCCTTCCGATGTGGCACGGGCGAGAGTGCTACGGGCAAAGGGCAATGACGTCTCTTTTGCCCCCTGGCCGAGGGGATTCTTCATCCCAGATGCGTCGCAGATCCTCGTCAGCGCCTTCGGCTGCCGATGATCTCGGACACGATGCCAGGAATCGCACTGCGCTTCGCGCGGTCTGCAGATGGCTTGTCCTCTTACCGGCACGGCCCCTTCTTTCGATTAGGTCTGCCCGGAGGTATCTGCTCGGCGTCCGTTTGTGCCTTGGCCTCCCTGGGCGCCGGAAGCGTCTCCGTTCTGCCTGCCGCCTTTCTTGCTCTCGGGTTGCAGCTGGTCGCGGAGATTGACGAGGGACCGTAGCGTGTTGAACCAGAATGGTGCCCCCAGCGTCAGCAGGATCGTGGTGAGGATGACGCCGATCCAGTTCTCGAACCCGTCCGGCCCGGTGTAGTAGGCCCAGCCCTCTGCCCAGGGCGTGATATTGAACCGCGCCAGAGCGTTCACTAACCGTCTGGCTTCCTGCAGGGATTCGCCGGCGTGGGTTGCGTGGAGCGTGGTCAGCAGTTGCTCGTATTCCTCCACGAGCGGATCCCGTTTCTGGGGGAGGTCCTCGGCCAGGATCAGATCGAGTTCGGCAACGATATCTGCACGATTCTCGCCGATGCCCCCCGCCTGCTCGAACTGGGCCGCCAGTTCCGGATGGCGCTCCTGCAGAACGCGCAGGGCCTCCTCGGAGACGTCCTGGTAGGAGAGCGCGCCCTCGACCGCCAGCTCTCCCTCACGCACCAGGGTCTCGGCAGCAGTGGCGTACCGTGCACGCAATTCCGGGTCGGTTGAGAGGTCACGCAACAACGCAGGAGTGCTTACCTGGAAGCAGAACGCGACCAGGAAGGCCAAGATGATGGTGACGACCCTCACATGCTGTACGAAGCGGGCCCTCAGATAGTCCCCCATGCGGTCAAAGGCCTGGTTGATCTGCTCCTGCTGTGACTCGTCAAGCTGTAGACCAACACCCTTCAGCCTCGCCACGAGCTCCTTGGGCTCGATCCACGTGCAGCTGGGGCTGGTGACCCTGTCAACCATCCGTGCGATGCGTGACGCCTTCCTTGGCACAAACCTGGCTTCCGTCAACACCTTCCGTGCGTTTTCTGCCTGCTCCCCCGGACCCGACTTCAACACCGTCTCGAGGAGCGCCTGAATGCCGACTCCGAGGTTCCGCGAGCGCATGCCGAGCACGTGCTGGATCAACTGTACCAGCGTCGTGACAATCAGGCTCAGAAGCAGCATGACCGCTGCAAAGCCCACGAGGATCCCGAGGACGTCGAGCAGCATGTCAATACCTCCCCTAAGTGCCATCAGTTCTCGCCCCTGGCCCGAATCCACCGGGTACCGTTCCCGCGGCGCGTCTGCTGCACCGAAGGCGGCTGATTCGGTTCTGCGTGATCCAGCGGCAATTCGACCAGCCGGAACCACCTGCCATCGGTCTCGATGAGGATGTGGGTCTGCTCAATCATTCTGCCGCGTGCGGTCTCGGTCGTGATGTCCGGCCACGTGAAACGCCGCTCGTGAATGAAGGTGTGGTACACGCGGTGCGATCCCCCGAGCCAGCGGATCACGTCTGTGGACGGATGCTGCCAGGCCCGCGGGTTCATCGCCTTGGACTTGAAGCCCTCATCTCCCATGGACGCGACAGATATGACCGGCCCGGAACCCAGCCCTTTGAGGAACCGCTCGCAGGCGTGGGAACTGCCATGATGCGGCACCTTGAGCACGTCACAGTCCAGCAGGTCCAGACGCCCCTCTGCCCGGAGGTGCTCAAGCAGTGCCTCCTCTGACTTCTCGTTGTGGTCGCCGGTGAATAGCATCTCGAACTCGCCGTACCGCAGCCTGAAGGTGACGCTGTTGCCGTTGATGGTCTGGCCCCAGTCGCTCCTGCCGTACGGCGAAAGGACCTCCAGCGGCCAGAGGACGTCGAACTCCACCCCAGAGAGGTCTCTGCCAAGTTCCTGTTCGCGCTTTGTGACAAAGGCTGCCCCTGCGTAGGCGCGCTGGAACGCGGACAGGCCATAGTCGTCAGCATTCCAGATGATCGCCTCTGCGAGTTCCTCGTACAGGCCATGGAGTTCCTGCGCCCCGAGGGCTGCTCGCAGACTCGCGAGATCCTCAATCAGGTACTGCCCGTCGATCCTGCCGGCGTGTTCGTGCCCCTCCGGGTACAGGAAAGCCATCCCGCACCGTAAACGCGGGCGCTTGTACGTGTACACGGCGGGCCTGTCGGGCCGTCTCTTCTGTGGGAAACCCCGATGCCCGGGCTTGTAGGACGCGAGTCCGTTGTGGTAAACCGTGTCGAAGGTTGCTTCACTCCCCTCAAGCAGACGGATCAGTCCGACGACGTGGTCCATGTCGTGGTGGGTGATGACCGTATACTCCACGGCCGGCCGGCCTCCCGCATACAGCCGTTCAAGGAAATCCTGCATCCGCCAGTCCTCGCGTCTCGGCGTCGACCCTCCGTCTATCAGGATGTCGACCCGTTCTGTTCGTTCGGACTGTCCGTCATCCGGGTCAGGATCGTAGTCATAGCGTCTCGGGAGTTGGATGATGATCCCGTCACCCTGCTCCACGTTGACTATCCAGATCCGAAGGACATCCATGGCCTGGGGGACGTGGTCAAGGCGTTGCTCACGCCCGAAGGTCGCGTAATCCGGGGGAGACGCCCATGCTGTGCTAACCAGGGCGCAGACGAATGCCGTCAGGCCGAGGCACCTGAACGCCCGCGCGCCGCCTCGCCATGAGCCAGGAAAGCGGGCACTATGATGGCGAGTGCGTCTGGTTTCATGAGACATGGGTTCCCTTTCTTACGCCTGCGGAAGCTCCCGCAGCACCGCTGGTAGTCCGTTGCCTGGCTGCGCCGGCAAAGGGCATGTGCATCCGTGCCTGTCCGACGCCCTCTTGCGTGGTCTCGGTGGGGGGCTGCCCGGACAGGCGAGCATGCGGCGGTCCCTACTGTAAATACACCAAAACCGCAGCCACCCTGCGCCCATTGCCCGGCGGTGGCAGCCAAGAGGGTAGAAGTGACTTTCGCAAACCGAGTGGCCCTATGGTACAATGCCATTCGGCTCGGTGGCACACGTTGTTGCTGAATCGCCCATCCCAGCGCAAGGGCCGCTCGCCATGCCTGTTTACGGCGAGCGGCCCGCTATCGACACGGGCGCTGGCTCTGACCGGTGCGTCGACAAACCGGTGGGACATGCCTTCGTGGCTGGCGTGCCGACTGTCTCGCTTCTACTGAATCGGCTCTGCAGTCTTGTGTCTGGTGCTGCGCTCGATGCGGCGTCCCCTGATGCTTGGCGACCTGTCGACGTGCCCCGCTCCTGGTCCACTGGAGCGACACCTAAAACAGGTACCAGAAACGTTTGCATCATCGCAGGATTCCAGTATGGTGGTGATGGCCGCTACAGGAGTAGTGGTGTCATGTCCCCAGGCGATCGAACGAGCATGGGCGGGCCGGGTGACCGGTTTGAGACAACCGACTGGGCCAGCATCCTCCGCACCCGGACACCCGACGACGATGAGCGGCGGGAGGCGTTGGGCCGGATGATTGCACAGTACTGGAAGCCCATCTACTGCTATCTACGCCGTCAGGGCTTTGGCAATGAGGAGGCCAAAGACCTGGCCCAGGGCTTCTTCCACGAGGTCGTGCTCGGCCGCGAGCTGGTGCAGAAGGCGGATTCCGCAAAGGGCCGGTTCCGCAGTTTCCTGCTGGTTTCGCTGGGACACTACGTGGCGAACGTCCGTCGGGCCGGCGCCTCCCCGAGGCGGAGGCCTCCGGGGGGCGTGATTCCGGTGGAGGCGATTGAGTCGTTTGAGATCCCCGACCGGGGCTGCGACATGACGCCGGAGGCGGCCTTCAACTACGAATGGGCTGCGACGCTGCTTGAGCAGGTGCTGGAGCAGGTGGAGTGCGACTGCCGCGATCGGGGCCAGCAGACACACTGGGAGGTGTTCCGCCTCCGGGTCGTGAAACCGATCATGGAGGACTCAGAGCCACCGGCCATCACCGAGGTCTGCGCCCAGGCCGGGGTCGCCGACCTCGCGAGAGCATCGAACATGATCGTCACTGTGAAGCGAAGGTTCCGGGCCGTTCTCGCCCAGCATGTACGACGGCTCGTGGCTTCAGAAGCCGATGTGGAAGCAGAGATGCGCGAGTTGACGGCCATTCTCTCCGAAAGCGGCGCAGGATTCTGAGCCGTTCGGTGTACTTCATACCGAAAGACCCACTCCTACTGCCTTACGACGGATCGACGTATGCAAGGCGACGACTGTGGGAGCAGAACAGTGCAAGCGCCGGCCTCAGACAGGAGGTCCGTTGGAGTGAGGCCGACCCTTTCCCATCTGCGCGCTGACCAGGTAGCAAGCCTTATGGGGATTGGGGTGGGGCCCCGCCGGGTCGACGCGAGGCAGGATCAACCTGTCGCGGCCGAGTTGGCGACGCTGTTGTACGAAGAGAGGCTGCCGGACGACTCGCACCCGGACTCGCCGCGAGAGGTCCTTGGGCGGCCCTGTGACGAGTTGAGTTCGTACTGCACGATCGCCGAACTGCTGTTCGCTTCGGTTCCGGACTTGGTTGCTCTTACAGATCTGAAGAATTACGCGAAGCTGCTCGATCAGAAAGAGTCTTCAACCTCTACCAAGGCGACAGCAACGTCCATCTACTATGCGGCGATCGCAGCGGCACTGGTCGCACACAACGAGAGGATCACTGAGCACGGATACCGCGACTTGGCGCGTTACTTCGCCGAGATTGCGAGCAAGCCGTGGATGACGGCTGATCTGAAAGCCCTTTTCGTCAAGGCTCGAGACACCTGCCAGAAACACGCCGGAGAGGACGGCGCGGCGGCGGATGCTTAGCGGCCGTGCCTTGGGGGAGGCAACACTCGTCTGCGGAGTAGCCCTCCGGCCTGCTGGCCCTGTCTCGCGTGAAGCGAAGTGGTCAAGCAGGCGACTGTGGTAGCGTCGTCCGCGCGATGGGCCAGCAACCTGTTTGCGAGTGTCTCAGGCTGTCAATCCGGGGGACCGTTGCCCCCTGTAATAACGAACAGGCCGCAAGGAACGGGTGAAAAGTTAGGAGAAAGGCGATGACGGAGCAAGGACCTACAGGTCCCACAGGCACGACCGGCCCCACCGGCCCATCCGGTCCGACGGGAGATCCTGCCGAGATGATGACCGGCCCTATCGGCCTCACCGGCGGTACCGGGCCCACAGGCGGTACCGGCGGAAGCGGCCCGACGGGCGGTACGGGCGGAACGGGAAGGACCGGCAAGACCGGACCTACCGGCCCGAAGACGGCAATCCTCAACCTTGGGGGGGAATGGCGCGGCCTCAGTTGTATCGAGGCACCCGCGGTGTTGTTCTTCGATGTGGCGGAGGTCACGATCCCGGCGACGGCTGCCGAAGGCCGGGTGCCGGTCGACCCGCTCTTCGCCGAGGCGTGTGAGCCCGGTTCCCTCTGTGTGCTGGCCGCGCAGCCCGACGTGCCTCTCGCCGGAACACCGGGAGCCGAGGTCAGTGACGACAACGAGGTCGTCGTCCGCTGTCCCCCGAACGGAGATGGGGAGGTGTCTCTGCACATCCTCCTGGCCGGCGTGCGCCGCGGGTTCACGGAGCGATTCCCCGTGTTCACGGAGGAGCAGGCTCGGCGGAACGAAGCGTTCTGGCAGCAGTCCGTGGAAGTCGAGGCGACGGTCTAAGCGGCATGCGGACAGGAAGGGCACGCTCTCATGGCGCTCTGGTACGACTGCGGCAACGGATGGGTGAAGAGCCGGGGCCTGGCACGCTGTAATCTCGGCGTGGACGCCTATCTGTGCTGTCCCGGCCCATCGCTCGCGGAGGTGGACACCTCGGCCCTCAAGGGTCCAGGCAGGATGGTCTTCGCTGTCACCACCGCGTATCCCGCCGTCCGCCCCGACGTATGGGTGGGCACGGACGTGCCGGAGTGTTATGACCGTCGGGTGTGGGCCGAGCCGTTCATCAAGGTCGCGCGGGGCAACTACGGGGGCAGACGCTGTCAGGGACGTCCCCTCAGGGAGTTCCCCAACGTCTTCTTTGCCGACATCGAGAACGCGCCGTTCTGCGAGATCCTGGACCGGCGGGCTCACGACGTGAGATTCGTGTGGAACCGGAACACGTTCACGACAGCCCTGCACCTGGTGCTATGGATGGGGGGAAGGCGCATCTTCCTGGTCGGGTGTGATTTCGGGGGCAAGCGCGACTACCACGACGACCGTGAGTTGTCTGAGGACCAGCGTGCGGCGAACCAACACCTCATGGCGAACTTGGTGAACGACCTTCGAGGCCTGACTCCGGCAGCGAAGGAGCGCGGCATCGGGATCATCAGTTGCACGCCGGACTCACCCATCAACGAATTCCTGCCTTTTGTTCCGCTGGTTAAGGCCTTGGTGCTGTCCGAGTCCCAGGCTCCCGACAGACAAGCGCCGATCCTGCATGCGACCGATGCCGAACGGTGTCAGTGGAGGGGCGACCCTCCCGAGGAGCGTGGGGTATTGGTTGGCTTTGATGCCGCCTGTGAATGGCTCGTGCCTTGGTGGTTCGACAACTTCCACAAACATAACACCCTTCCCGTCGCCTTTGCTGACTTCGGGATGAGCGAGGCCATGCGCGGCTGGTGCGGCGACCGGGGCCGAATGGTGGATGTTACCGACGTTCCCGTGGCAAGAGCGTGTTTTCGGAAGCCGTTCGCCATTCTGCGGGCGCCGTTCAAGGAGGTCTTGTCCCTCGAACCCGACTGCGAAGTGCGAGGGTCCGTCAGGCCGCTTCTCGAGTCCTGCCGCGGCAGTGGTGTTGCCCTGGCGCCTGCCGCGAAGGGCCGATCGGTTGCCGCAGAGGCGACAGACGGCTGGTTCGCGATGTGCACCCCTGACACCACAATGTGGGACGCCGGGATTATCGCGGTGAACCACGGGCACTCGTTCGTCACCGACTGGGCGGCAGAAGCCTTGGCGAGGGAGCAAGAGTACAAGGGCGACAACGAGGCCCTCGCTCGCGTGATCGCGCAGGGTGGCTACGAGGTAAGCCGGATGCCGCCATCGCTGGCCTTCAACCGGTATCGCGGTCCCGACAACGGGTCGGCAGTCTTCCACTGGACCGGCACACGGGGCAAGGTCATCCTCAAAGAGCGTCTGGACGCCAAGCCAACGGATGCCGGACCGACTCTCGCAACGACCCATCCCGTGCAGTGGGCAAGCCAGCCAAGCGAGGACCTCGGCGTGATGGTGCCGGTTTGCCGGGGTCAAGAGGACCTCGTGCCCTGGTGGTGGCATGCGTACGCGCGCCGTAACCAGTGGCCAGTGGTCTTTGCAGACTTCGGCATGGATTCCGAGACACGCCGTTGGTGCGAGGCGCGTGGGAGGATTACTCCCCACGGCGCACCCAATGGCATTGACGGCTGGTTCCGTAAACCTTTCGCCCTGTTGCAGAGCCCGTTTCGGCGAACGGTCTGGTGCGACCTGGATTGTGAGGTCCGCGAAAACGTTGCCAGGGTAGCGTCCGTGGGCGGCAACCGGTTGGCGATCGGGCGGGACTGGTCCTATCCGGTCAGACTGCGCGAGCGGCTGTCCTTTGGAGGTCCATACTGGTGTGGCGGTTGCCTGGTTGTCACACAGGGTGACCCGCTTGTGTTGGAATGGGCCGAGGCCGTCCTGGAAAAGCACAAGGCGTTCCGTGGCGACCAGGAGATCCTCAGCGCACTGCTTGGCGAGAAGCCCTCGGATGCCGTCGCGGAGATACCGCTTGAGATTCTGCGTTCGAGGCAGGAAGGCGAAGCCGACGGCGTGGTGATCGTTCACTGGAGCGGGCCCGGGGGCAAGGGCGCCATCCGCCGGGCTTGGTCGGCCATCCAGGCTGGCGTGTGTCGTGACATGCGATCTGCCTTCCACCGTGACTGGACACACGTCAAGCCCATCTCTGACCGCGGGGTAGTCGCCGGCTTTGATGAGGGGCAGGAATGGCTGTTGGACTGGTGGTGGTCGAACTACTCGACGCACAATGACCTGCCCGTCCTGTTTGTGGACCTCGGCATGAGCGCGGCGGCACGAGAATGGTGCGCCGAACGCGGACTCCTGGCCAAGGCCCCGGCCGCCGACTGCTACGGCTGGTTCAAGAAGCCTTTGGCGCTCCTGGAATCTCCTTTCAGGCAGGCGATCTGGCTGGACGCAGACTGCGAAGTGCGCGGGGGCCTGACACAACTGTTCGAGTTCTGCGCGGACGACGGCATAGGGATGACGGTTGACCGGGGCACACCCCGGAGTTTCCGTGACGCCATGCCGCCCGAGGCGCTAATCTACAACAGCGGGGTCATCGCCTTCAACCACGGCGACCCGGTCATCCCCCAGTGGGCGTCGATGACGATGGCGCTGCGGTCGGACCGTCCAGGTGACGCTCGCTATGGACAACCTGGCGACCAGGAGACGCTGGCCCTGACGCTCTGTCGATATGTCCAAGGTCGCGTCTGCGACATCCCGATGGACCTGGTCCGCCTGCGCCTTAGCGATGGTGACGGCCCCGCCCTTGTGATGCACTGGACCGGACCGGACGGGAAGCAGCGCATCAGGGATGCCATGGATCGCTCTCCAGTCTATGAGGCGGCCGGGTAGGGGCGATGGTGGTACGCGCGGGGCAGCCACCTGGCCTGTCAAGGAAGACTAACCGGGGAGGCTGAGCCCCAAGCGCCGCGGCCCGTCAAAGGGCGCGGATATCCGTCCGACGCGGATGGACAGGAACCGCTGACCAATGTGCAGGAATCCGACACAAAGGAGCCGACTCTCGGGACCTCGGACTGGACGGCCCACCATGACGGGCCGCTGGGGGAGTCCCGCGAGCCATGCCCCCAGGAGGTGCGGCTTGTCCGCCCTGAAGCCAAACGGAAGCCCCGCGCGGCGGTCTTCCCCCAATGTCCTTTCCAAGACTCGTCCGCGCGGGGACCTTTTTTCGGGCTTGTCTGATCAGATGAGGGGACGCAGCCAGATGTTGAATCCGGTGAGGGTGGCTGCGCCCCGCCTTTCCCGCGAGCGCCACCGGGGCCTAACCACGCCGGCTCCGACGAGGTCGGCTCGTAGCTGAACTGGGGCGTATCAGCCCCCATCCGGTTCCACTACCATTGTCTCGTCGGCCTCCTCTATCGGCAGTGGGACGAATTCCTCATATCGCTTGCGGACGCCCTCCGCCTCGGCCTCTTTCCCCTGCACCCGCAGCACCACCACCAAGCTCTTCAGTGCCCGACGTAGGATATGGGGTACCCGATTGCCGGTTACGTCGTTTCCTATCTCAAGAATCTCCTTGTACAGGAATTCGGCCTCCACGTGCTCCTTGTCGCCGAACAGGGCGTTGGCCAGGTTGAGCATGCTCAGGAGCGTGTCCGGATGCCGCTTGCCCAAGACCCGCACACGGACCTCGAGGACCTCTCGGTAGAGTGCTACGGCCTGACGGAACCTGCGCTGCTGATAAAGGTCGGTGGCCAGGTTGCTCTTGAATTCCAGCACCGGGGGATGCTCCTTGCCGAGGAACCTCTCGCCGAGCCTCAGCCCCTCTCGGTGCAACTCCTCGGCCTCGGCGTACCTGCGGCGGTGACAGTAGTTGTTGGCCACCTCATTCATGGAAGCAAGGGCCTCGGCCATCCACCTGTTCGCGGCACGCTGGCGCAGTTCAAGCACCCGTTCATGAAGCGGCTCCGCCTCGGCCCGGCGGCCCATTTTGATCAGCGCATTGGCCACGGCGGTCAGGGACTTGACCGTCGCGGCGTGGTCCTCCCCCAACACCCGCTCGCGGGTCTCGGCCGCCGTCTTGTACAGCCGCAGCGCCTCGTCGCGCCTGCCCAGGGCCCAAAGGGTGTTGGCCAGATCATCCATTGATGACAGTGTGTCCTGATGGTTCTCGCCCAGGACCCGTTGGCGTGCCTCCAGCACCTGCCTGTACAGCGATTCCGCTTCGGCCAGATTCCCCCGGCCCCACAGAATCTTGGCCAAGTCTGCCATGAAGACAAGGGTGGTGGGATCGTCCTCTCCCAGTGCCCGGCGGCTCATCTCGAGCGTCTGCCTCGCCAGGTCCTCGCTTTCCGCCTTTTTGTCCCCGCCGAAGAGGGACTTGGCCAAGTCATTCACGGCGCTGAGCGTGTCAGGATGGTCCTCACCGAGGACTTTCCTGCGCCTCGTCACCACCAGCGTGAGCAGACGTTCGGCCTCCAGAGCCTTCTTCTGGAGCCGCTGGGTGTTCGCCAAGCCATGCATGGATTCCAGGGCACTCGGGTCGTCTCGCCCGAGAATCCCTTCTCGGAGTTCCAGGGCGGCCGAGAAGTGCTTGTGGGCCTTGTCATAGTCGCCCAGCATCACGTAACTTGTCCCGAGGCGCTGGTGCATCGCTGCCTCAGTCAGGGGCTGACCGGAGAACCCCCGCCTGACCTGCCTTCCAACTCCGTCGAACACATCGTGGGCTGCAACTTCTCGGCCGTGGCCCCCCGCCCGGCCAATGGTCTCGATCGTGTCGTCAAAGAGGGTGGAGAGAGACGTCGCCCTGTCGGCCTCCTTCCGCGCTTCGTCGCGCGCCTGGGCGATGTTGACATAGGACCACACGGCCAAACCGACGAGGGAGACCGACACCAGCGCCGCAACCGCCACGCGACCGCGGTACTTGCGGAGGCGCTTGCGGAGGAAGTAGGCCATCGTCGGCCGCCTTGCAGCTATCGGCTCACCCGTCAGGTACCTGTCAATGTCATCAGCCAGGTCCCCAGCCGAACCGTATCGCTCGTCCGGCTCGTGGGCCAGGGCCTTCAGAAGCAGCGCCTCAAGTTCGCCGTCAACATCCTTCGCCATCCCACGGGGCCTTCGGGCCTCCTCCTCCGCAATCCGGCGGAGCACGTCATACCGCGTCCCCGTCAGGTCGTGAGGAGACGCTCCGGTGAGCAGGCGGTAGAGGACCACGCCAAGGCTGTATACGTCGCTCCGCGTGTCAGCCTCAATAGGCTTGCCGGCCGCCTGCTCAGGCGACATGTAGGCGGGCGTGCCGACTACGTCTCCACCCAAAGAGACGGTCAACGCCGGACCTTCGTCCAGAACGGCCTTGGCCAGGCCGAAGTCCACGATATGCGGCTGGCCGTCCCCGGTCACCAGGACGTTGGATGGCTTCAGGTCGCGGTGAATCACGCCGCGTTGGTGGGCATGCTGGACGGCTCGACAGACGTCTCGCACCAGGCTCAAAACCTGCTGCCTGTTGAGGCCGTTCTGCTGAACGTACTCATCCAGCGGCACGCCATCGATTAACTCCATGGCGTAGTAATACATGCTGTAGTAGAGGCCGCTGTCGTACACCCTGGCGATGTGGGGATGCTCCAGCCGGGCTGCCAGTTCGACCTCTCGCTCGAAGCGCCGCTGCTCTCGGTCCGATCCGAACGCGGCGCGACCGAGGACCTTCAGGGCCACCTGACGCCCCGTGCTTTGCTGCACGGCTCGCCAGACCGTGCCCATTCCACCTTGGCCCAGCAGGTCGGTTGCGTCGTATCCCTCGATCTGCGGGGGCTGTCTTGCCGGTCCCGCTGGTTGAACGCCGCCCGGCTCACTCATCGGCGGTAGTCGTCCCTCGTCGCCGCTGTCAGACATGCCAGAAGCCTCCATGGGGCCATTGAGGCCCATCGCCCTGGTCCCTTCCCTGCCATCAGCGTCTGCAGCGCAAGACCCCCGTGCCAAGGCACTTCCTGGTCTGTCGCTCAGCCAGGTCTCCCCAGTGCTGTCTTTGCGGCCCTTTCCCCGCGCGTGAGCCGGAGACTACGGGAAAGGCCATATTGATGTCAAGTCACGCCTGGACAAACACTTAGCGGAGGCGGTTGCCCAGGGCAGCGCTATTGCCCCCGGCCGGGTATCGGCACCGCTCTCACAGAATGGCTCCGCCGGACGGTTTTTCCCCCTGAGCGCGCAATGCCGCCTGGATTCGCGTGTACTTCATTGCGGGCAGGCTGCCCCACCAAAGCGCAACCAGAGGCCCTTGTTACCCGCGGGTAGGCCCGCTGGGAGGGGGTGGGGGGCTGTGGCAGAGACACTCGCAGGCGGCCTGCCCCTGACCAGCGAGACAGGGGCGGTGCGATCGGGGGAAGACCGCTCTCCGCAGACTGATCGCGTCGGCAACAGGTACGCTGGCCCCGCATGGCATTCGCACAAACCGGGGGGCGGCTCTGGGGGGGAAGTCACGAGCCGCCCCCTTGGCTGAGAACCTCTCCCAGCCTGGGCATATTATCTTGCTCAGCAGGGAGTCGACTGCCGTCACACGCTGTCTTCCAGGACTTCGTAGCAGAACCGTAGTGCGTGCAGCGCGAAGGTGAAGAGGCACTTCCTTACTGCGGGACTGCCCAGCCTCGGGTACTCGTCCCCCTTTCCCCAATCGGTCTCGATGTGGAGAACATTACTGGCCTTGTGTCTTTTCTGGTAGCATCGACCTGGCGGGAGGTACCTGAGATGTCTTGCGAGGGCCGCTTCCCGTTCGGCGTGGCTCATCCCGGTCCAGACTGTCACCCATGCTCCGAATGCGTGCTTCGCGTGGCGCAGGTCCCAGAATCCCAAGTAGGCGTTCCGTGATGCCGAGAACCTGAAGACGGCGCGTCTGCGCGACGGCCCCTGAATGGCACCGCTCAGCGCCATCCTCCTGAAGCCGGGATCATCGAATCGCTGGCGGCGCAGCCACTTGAACAGGGCGTTGAGGACGGCCTCGCACGCCTCGCGTGCCGCGCGATTCGTGAGACTCCCCGCACCACCGTCTCGCTGAGGCTACCTATGGTGCCGGCGCGCCCTACTTCGGCGTCAGCTTCGCGAGTGCCGCGGCCAGGGCCTTCAGCGCCGCCTTG
>Ga0111208_1043_pt1 | contig 13348 bp, 26 predicted proteins | sample DeeMarSWOR152_54_FD_80380 | JGI IMG/M metagenome (GOLD analysis project Ga0111208, IMG submission 80380) | Dehalococcoidia bacterium DG_22 | reverse complement strand
CAGGACGGGAGGGCCCGCTCAGCCACCTGCTCCTTGACTACCTGAAAGATCTCGCTCTTCTCCCCTCTCGCCGTCCAACCGATGACATCGTTCACCTTGATGACATGAGAGGGGATATCGGCCTTGCGACCGTTTATGCTGATGTGACCATGCAGCACCAGCTGGCGACCCTGGTTGCGCGAACTGGCGAAGCCGAGACGATAGACGACATTATCCAAACGCATCTCCAGGATACACATCAGATTCTCGCCGGTGATACCCTTCCGCCGCACCGCCTCCCTGTAGTAGCGGCGGAACTGGCGCTCCAGCAGCCCGTAGGCGGAGCGCGCCTTCTGCTTCTCCCGCAGCTGAAGGCCGCGGTCGGACACCTTGCGGCGGCGCATGGAGCGCCGCCCGGGAGCATAGGGACGACGCTCAAAGGGACAGCGGGGAGAGTAGCACTTCTCCCCTTTGAGATAGAGCTTCTCGGCCAAGCGCCGACATATCCGACAAGCAGGTCCTGTGTAGCGTGCCACTAGCTCTCCTTCACTACCTCACAGAGGAACTTCCCCACCTCACACTCGCCGCCGTTTGGGTGGGCGACAACCGTTGTGGGGAACAGGGGTCACGTCGCGGATGCTCATCACCTGGATGCCGGCCCCCTGCAGCGAGCGAATGGCCGCCTCGCGGCCGCTACCCGGACCCCTCACATAGCCCTCCACCTGCCGCAGGCCGTGCTCCATCCCCCGCTTGGCCGCCCTATCGGCCGCTATCTGGGCGGCGTAGGGAGTGCTCTTGCGGGAACCCTTGAAGCCGACCGTGCCCGCGCTGGCCCAGGCGATGACGTTGCCGTTGGGGTCGGTAAGCGTAATGATCGTGTTGTTGAAGGTGGACTGAATGTAGGCACGGCCCACGGGAATATTCTTACGCTCCCGCCGTCGTGCTCGACCCCGGGCTTTTCTTTCAGCCATAACTCTCCTCGCTGGTTAGGTGTAGCCGGCCGTCCTACTTCTTGGCCATCGTCGCCCGCCGCTTGCCAGCCACCGTCTTGCGAGGGCCTCGCTTACAACGAGCGTTGGTGCGGGTGCGTTGGCCACGGGCGGGCAGGCCACGGCGATGGCGCACCCCCCGATAGCAGTTGATCTCGATAAGGCGCTGAACGTTCTGCCGCATTCCCTTGCGCAGCTCGCCCTCCACCGTGTAGTTGCGATCGATAAACTCACGGATGCGGCTGATCTCGTCGTCGGTTAGGTCCCGCACCTTGGTGGCCGACTCCACTCGCGCGCTCTCGCAGATGGTGTGGGCCAGAGTAGTTCCTATGCCGTAGATGTAGCGCAAAGATATGTCCACCCGCTTGTCCCTGGGGATATCCACGCCAGCGATACGCGCCATAATGCCTCCTCTACCCTTGGCGCTGCTTGTGCCGCGGGTTTTCGCAGATCACCCTCACCACACCCTTGCGACGGACGATCTTGCACTTGTCGCACCGCCGCTTGACCGAAGCCTTTACCTTCATCGCCAGTCCTATTTACGCCGAAAAGTCTAGCGGAGCCGATAGGTAATCCTACCACGAGTGAGGTCGTATGGCGACAGCTCCACCAGCACTCGGTCCCCGGGCAGGATGCGGATGAAGTGAACCCGAATCTTGCCAGAGGCGTGGGCAAGAACCAAGTGCCCATTAGGCAACTCTACCCGAAACACAGCATTGGGCAGCGCTTCCTTGACTACGCCTTCGACCTCTATAGCCTCTTTCTTACCCATAAACGGCCCGCGGGCCAATCACCCCCAGATAGTTTACCAGCATCCTCAAGTAAGCGTCAGCACCTCCGCCTCGCCTTCGGTGATCACTATCGTGTGCTCGAAGTGAGCGGCAAGGCTACCATCGGCCGTGCGCACTGTCCAGCCGTCGGAATCCTTCTTGGTTTGCCAATCGCCAGCGGTGACCATCGGCTCCAAGGCCAGGGTCATGCCCTTCTGGAGCAGCGGCCCCCGATCGGCCGGACCGAAGTTCGGCACCTGGGGATCCTCGTGCATACTGCGACCGACGCCATGGCCCACGTACTCCCGCACCACAGAGAAGCCGTTCCCTTCGGCGTGAGCCTGAATAGCCGCAGAAATCTGCCCCAGACGAGCGCCAGCCCTCGCTGCCTTGATGCCCTGCCAGAGCGCCTCCTCCGTTACCCGCACAAGCCGCTCGGCCTCAGGGCTTATCCTCCCCACGCCCACAGTGATGGCAGCATCGCCCACGAAGCCCTTATAGGTGGCTCCCAGGTCGATGCTTACAATGTCGCCCTCCTGAAGGACGCGCCTATCGGGTATGCCATGCACCACCTCATCATTCACAGAGACACATACACGCGCCGGATAGCCCTGATAGTGCAGGAAGGTGGGAACCACCTTTCTTTTGGCGAACTCCCGCCGCACAATGTCGTCCAGCTTCTTGAGCATCAGCCCCGGCCGAATCTCCTGGCGCAGGATAGCCAGAACCTCGCCATCGGCCCGACCCGCCTGGCGCATCAGGGCTATCTCCTCGGGCCCCTTCAGTTCGATAGGCATAGATTCTCGTGAGCTCCTCCCTAGGGACCCTCCACGGCCGCCAGCAGGCCCTCAGCAACCTCCTCCACCGGCTTATCGCCGTCTATCTCCACCAGCTTGCCCCTGGCCCGGTAGTAGTCGATGAGGGGCGCCGTCTGCTGAGAGTAGACCCCCAGCCGCCTTCGCGCCGTCTCCGGCTTATCATCCTCTCGCTGGTACAGCTCACCACCGCACTGGTCGCAACGATCGGCCTGGCGCGGCGGTTGGAAGCGCTGGTGATAGACACTGCCGCACTGACGACAGTTCCAGCGGCCAGAGAGACGGCTCAGCAGCTCGCTCTCCGGCACTTGGATATAGCCAACCTTGTCGATGGCCTTGCCTTCCCGAGCCAGGGCCTCATCCAGAGCGGTCGCCTGCTCCAACGTGCGGGGGAAGCCATCCAGGATGCAGCCGTGGGCACTATCGTCCTGGGACAGCCGCTCCAGCAGCATGGCAATGGTCAAATGATCGGGCACCAACTGGCCCCGATCATAATAGACCTTGGCCTGCTTCCCCAGCTCCGTCTCCTGTCTAATAGCTTCCCTGAACAGCTCCCCTGTTGTAATGTGCACCAAACCCGTCTTTTCGGCCAGAATCGCTGCCTGGGTTCCTTTGCCCGCGCCTGGAGCGCCAAAGAGGATAATGTACAAGGGCCCTCGTCCATCCCCTAACGGATGAAGCCCTCGTACTGACGCATCAGAAGCTGGGCCTCCAACTGACGCATGGTGTCCAGCACCACACCGACCACGATGATCAAGCCAGCGCTGGTGATACCCAGGGATAACCCCCCTCCGCGGCCTAGACTAAGGGATTGCTCCCCCGTAAGGGACGCCAGCCCAGGTGATGCGAATGAGCACCCGCGTAATGTACTCCGCCGTAGAGCGCCCCGGCCGGATTCCGGGAATGAAACCCCCCTGCCGCTGCAAGTTCTCCGCCAGGTTCTGCTGCTGGAAGATAACCATCGTGTAAAAGAAGGCAAAGATCACCACCAGAAGGAACAGGAAGATCCAGTAGCCCCAGTTTGAGGGGTCGAAGACACCCTTGACCTTGTCCGCCACGTTCGCTACCCAGGCGATATCCGACGTCTCGAACATGCTGGCGGCGTAAGCCGGGAAAATAACAATGGAAAAGGCGAAGATGAGAGGGATCATCCCTGCCGAGTTCACCCGCAGCGGGATATGGGTCTGGCCCGACTGCCGGTACATCCGCCCGCCCCGGAACAGGCTGCGGGAGTACTGAACCGGGATGCGCCTCTGGGCTTCCTGGAAGAAGACGATGACACCGAGGATGAAGATGATGAACAGAACCAGCATCACAACGCCCGTCAAGGCGGTCGAGGTATAGACCTCGGTCCAGATCATCCGCGGTATGTTGGCGACGATGCCGGCGAAGATGAGCACCGATATGCCGTTCCCGATCCCCTTCTCGCTGATCAACTCGCCCAGCCAGACCAGGAACATGGTGCCCGCGGTCAAGGTAGTAATCATGGAAAGAGTGGGCAGCAAAGCATCGCCGGTAAGGCCAATCTTTGTCTCTCCCCCGAAACCGCCCAAGTTGTCGATAAGAAAGAGCTGTCCGTAGCCCTGGACAATGCACATGGGTATTGTCAGCCAGTGGGTGTAGATCTGGATCTGGCGGCGGCCCTGCTCCCCCTCCTTGGTCAAGGCCTGAAGTTGGGGCACTATGGGAACGAGTAGCTGCATGATGATGGAAGACGTCACGTAGGGGTAAACGCCCAGGGCAGCGACGCTCATGTTCCGCAGGGCACCCCCGCTGAAGATGTTCAGAAAGCCAAGGACGGCATTGCCCTCAAAGATGTCCGACAAGGCGTCTGTGTCAATGCCTGGAAGCGGCAGGTTGGCCACAAAGCGGAACACCACCAGCAATGCCAGAGTGAATACGATCTTCCGCCGGACCTCCGCCTGCTGGAAGGCGTCGATGACGGCCTGGAGAAGACGCGGCCTAGCGACGGTGGGCGCTCGCGCCATGAGCTACCTCCTCGACGCTTCCTCCAGCCGCCTCGATCTTCCCCTTGGCCACCGCCGAGAACCTGTGGGCCCGTACCGTCAGGGCCTTGGTTATCTCCCCGTCGCCCAGAACCTTCACCGGCTGTCTCAAAGTCTTGATGATACCCGCCTCCCACAGGAGCTGGGGCGTTACCTCTGTGCCCGCCTCAAAGCGCTCCAGTTGCTTCACGTTCACGGGCACATACTCCACCCGGAAGATGTTGGTGAAGCCCCGCCGCCGGGGCAGACGCTTGATGAGCGGCGTCTGGCCGCCCTCGAAGCCTAAGCGAATCCCGACGCCGGAACGCGACTTCTGACCCTTCGAGCCGCGCCCTGAGTAGGTACCGTGACCGCTGCCGTCGCCACGGCCGACTCGCTTTCGCTTGTGACGAGCACCCTTAGGGGGCCTTAGCTCGTGGGTTTGCATCCCTACTCGCCCACCTCCTCCACCTCTAACAAATGGCGCACCTTGTGTATCATACCACGCACAACTGGCGAGTCGCTATGTTGCACCGCCTGGCCCAAGCGCCGCAGTCCCAGAGCGCGGATGGTACGCCGCTGCTTTGGCGCGTAGCCAATGGCGCTCTTCTTCCAGGTGATCCTGAGCTTGGCCACCGCTCCCTACACCTCGGCAGCAGCCAGAGCACGACGGCTGGCCACCGCCGCCCTCACATCCCTCATCTGAGAAAGACCGAGCATGGTCGCCTTGACGACATTGACCGCGTTGGCGTTGCCCAGGCACTTGGCCACCACGTCCTTAATGCCTGCCATCTGCAAGACCGCTCGCACCCCCCCGCCAGCGATGAGACCAGTGCCCGGCGGCGCCGGCTTCATGAGCACCTTGGCAGCGCCATAGCTCACCAGCACCTCGTGGGGGATGGTCGTTCCCTTCATGGGGACCTTTATCAGGTTCTTGCGGGCTGCGGTGGTGGCCTTGCGGATGGCCTCGGGCACCTCCTTCGCCTTGCCTATCGCCGCTCCTACGTGGCCCTCGCTGTCACCCACCACCACGACGGCGGTGAAGTGGAAGCGGCGGCCACCCTTGACCACCTTCGCCACTCGGTTAATGAACACCACCTTCTCGGCCAACTCCAGCTCCAGAGGGTCGATCTTCTTGGCAGTGGCTATATATCTCCTGGGATTGGACATCTCCCCCCGTCCCTAGAACACGAGCCCGCCCTGGCGAGCGGCATCAGCCAGAGCCTTGACCCGACCGTGAAACTTGTAGCCGCCGCGGTCGAACACCGCTGTCCCGATACCTTTCTCCAGGGCACGCTCAGCCAATCGCTGGCCCACAAGGCTGGCCACCTCTGTCTTGCGCTTGCCGTTGCCCTGTTGACGGATGTCCGCCTCCAGGTCGCAGGCGGCTATCAGGGTGTGGCCGCCCTCATCATCGATCACCTGGGCATAGATATGATTAAGGCTGCGAAAGACGCACAAACGTGGCCTCTGGGGGGTGCCCACCACCTTCTGACGCACCCGTCGATGGCGGCGCACTCGGGCTGCTCGCGCTGTCTTCTTGCCCTTCATGACTAATGCTTAATGACCTTGCCCGCCTTGCCTGCCTTATGGCGGACCCTCTCGCCCTGATAACGGATGCCCTTGCCTTTGTACGGATCCGGTGGGCGCACAGCACGAATATCGGCCGCCACCTGGCCCACCAGTTCCCTGCTTATGCCCTGAACCACCACCCGACTGGTGCCCTCCACCGTCAGGGTGATCCCAGGCGGCGCCGTTATCTCCACCGGCCGCGAGTACCCCACCTGGAGCACCAGCTTCTGCCCTTGCATCTGGGCTCGATAGCCCACCCCGTGCAGTTCCAGCATCTTGGTGAAGCCCTCGCTGACGCCGGCGACCATGTTGGCCAGCAGGCTGCGGGTGAGGCCGTGCAGCGAGCGATGCTCGGGCCGATCGCTGGGTCGGCTGACCAGGAGCTGGCCATCGTCCAGACGAATGCCAATGTCAGGGTGAAACTGGCGGCTGAGCTCCCCCTTGGGACCGGTTACAGTGACTCGGTCACCCTCGATGTTCACCTTCACCGCCGAGGGAACGACTATCGGCTGTCGGCCTACGCGAGACATTACCTCCTCCCCCTTACCACACGTAGCAGACGACCTCGCCGCCCACCTGCCGGCGCCAGGCCTCCTGCCCAGTCATCACCCCCTGAGGGGTGGAGAGGATGGCGATGCCCAGGCCGCCGTAGACGCGGGGGATCTCCCGCTTCTGCACATACACCCTCAGGCCGGGCTTGCTTACCCGCCGCAGACCGCTGATAGTGGGCTCCTTCTTGCCGCTGTAAGCCAGGTCGATGCGGATGCTCCTCTTGACGCCCTCAGGCACTACCTCGAAGTCCCTGATGAAGCCCTCTTTCTTGAGCACCTTCGCGATAGCGATCTTCACCTTAGAGGCTGGTACCTGAACAGCCTCGTGCCCGGCCACTAAAGCATTGCGAATGCGCGTGAGCATATCGGCAATGGGGTCGGTCACCATACGCATCACTCCCTACCAACTGGATTTCTTGACCCCTGGCAATTTGCCTTCTAACGCTAGCTCCCGGAAGCAGATACGGCAGAGGGCGAACCGACGCATGTAGGCCCGCGGCCGCCCGCACAGCCTGCAGCGATTCTTCTGCCGCACCTTGTACTTCGGTTCTTTGTAGAAGGCCTTGATGTAAAGGGCCTTACGGGTCAACGCTCCCTCCTTGCCCTGCCTGCCGCCAAGCAGGCTCAGCTACGGGCGAAGGGCATGCCCAAGAGCTCCAAGAGCCGCTTGCCCTCCTCATCGCTCCTAGCGGTGGTTACCACCGTCACCTGAAACCCGCGAATGCGGTCGATCTTATCGTAGTCCACCTCAGGAAAGATCAACTGCTCCTTGATGCCCAGACTGTAGTTGCCACGACCATCGAAGGAGTAGGGTGAAACCCCCTGAAAGTCGCGAATGCGGGGCAGGGCGGCGTTCACCATACGGTCGAACAGCTCGTACATGCGGCCCCCCCGCACCGTCACCGTAAGACCGATAGACATCCCCTTGCGCACCTTGAAGGCAGCGATGGACTTCTTGGCACGGGTGATCACCGGCCTCTGGCCGGAGATGGCGGCCACGTCCTCAGCCGCCGAGTCCAGGGCCTTCGCGTTCTGGATGGCCTCTCCCATGCCCACGTTCAGCACGATCTTCTCCAAGCGAGGCGCCTGCATTACGTTCTTGTAGCCGAACTCCTTCACAAGGGCCGGTATCACTTCCTCTCGGTATCGCTCTTTGAGCCTGGGCACCATCGCTATTACTCCTAGTCCAGGGGCTGATCACAGTGCCGACAGAAGCGCACCTTGCCGCCACCCTCACGGAAGCGCAAGCCCACCCGCGTTGTCTTGTTGCAGCTCTTGCAGATGATCATGACGTTCGACACGTGGATGGGTGCCTCCCTCTCAATGATCCCTCCCGGGCGATCGGCACGCGGTCGCATGTGACGCTTCACTACATTCACACCAGTGACAATGACCCGCCTCTGGCGAGGTATCACCTGACGGACCACGCCCGTCTTGCCCCTCTCCTTGCCCTTGATGACCAGCACTGTGTCTTCGCGCCTGATCTTAGCCATGGCTACACCACTTCCGGCGCCAAGGACACGATCTTCATAAAGTTCTTCTCCCGCAGCTCGCGAGCCACCGGCCCGAAGATGCGCGTCCCCCTGGGATTGAGGTTATCGGCCAGGATGACAGCGGCGTTATCATCGAAGCGGATGTGGCTCCCATCGGGGCGGCCGTAGGTCTTGGCCACCCGCACCACCACCGCCCTGACCACCTCGCCCTTCTTCACTGAAGAGCCGGGAACAGCCTGTTTGATCGTGCCCACAAAAACGTCGCCCACGCGGGCATAGCGACGGCGTGAACCACCCAGCACCCGAATGCACATGATCTGGCGGGCGCCGGTGTTGTCGGCCACCTTCAGACGCGTAGACGACTGGATCATGATTCCTGCGTTTCTTCCTCCTGAGGCTGCTCTTCCTCCTCGGCCTGCGGCGCCTCTTCCTCCGGCGGCTGCTCTTCCTCTTCGGCCTGCGGCGCCTCTTCCTCCGACGGCTGCTCTTCCTCCTCGGCCTGCGGCGCCTCTTCCTCCGACGGCTGCTCTTCCTCCTCGGCCTGCGGCGCCTCTTCCTCCTCAGCCTGCGCTGCCTCTTCGATCTCCTCAACCGCCGCTGGCATCTCCTCTCCGGCCACTACCTCCTCCGTGGGTGGTGCCTCTTCCTTTGGCGGCGGGGCTTCAGCAGCCGTTGCCTCATCCAGCTCCCTCACTTCCTCGGCCACTTCCTCCTCGATGATGGCTTTCTCCTCCTCGGGCAGGGCAGCGGTGACCAGGACCTCGGCCACCCGCCAGCGCTTGTCCCGCGATAGGGGCCGCGTCTCCACGATGAGCACCTTGTCGCCCACCTGGCACGCGTTCTCCTCGTCGTGGGCCTTGTAGCGCGTCACCCGCCGCACGATCTTCTTGTACAAACGATGGCGCTTGAGGGACCCCACTGCCACTACCACCGTCTTCGACATCCTGTCGCTGACCACCACCCCCACACGGGTCTTCTGGCGACCGTAACGGACTTCCGCCATCCTACTCCTTCTCGGCGGCCGCCTCGGCGACCAACTGCCGCTCCTTCTGGATGGTCTTCAGCCGAGCAATCCGCCGCTTAATCTGCCTGATCAGCCGGTAGTTAGACTCCTGGCGGGTCATCCACCGCAGGCGCAGGGAGAAGAGACGGCGGTGCGCCTCCTCCATCTCCTTGGCCAGGTCGCCATCGGAGAGGCGGCGAATCTCATCAGCCCTTCGGTTAACCCTCGTCACCGCTGCCCCCTAGACCGTCGCCTCGCGAGCCACCACCCGGGTGGGGATAGGCAGCTTGTGCGAGGCCAGGCGCATGGCCTCCCGTGCTATGTCCTCCCGCACACCAGCGATCTCGAATAGAATCCTCCCCGGCCTGACCACCGCCACCCAGTGGTCGGGGGCAGCCTTGCCGCTGCCCATGCGCGTCTCCGCTGGCTTCTTGGTGACGGACTTATCCGGGAAGACGCAGATCCACACTTTGCCGCCACGGCGGATGTGGTGGGTGATGGCCCGGCGGGCGGCCTCGATCTGGCGAGCGGTCATCCACGTGTGTCCCAGGGCCTGAAGGCCGAACTCGCCGAAGGTCAGCCTGTTGCCGGCACTGGCTTTGCCCCTGCGACGGCCTCGATGAACCTTCCGATGCTTCACTCGCTTAGGTTGCAGCATGGCTGCTCACTCCCCAGGGCTGGGCGGGGAGGATTCCTCCTCTTCTGGTCGCCGTTCCTTGGCCTCGGGCACAATATCGCCCTTATAAATCCAAACCTTAACGCCGATGCGACCAAGGGTCGTGTGGGCCTCGGCGGTGCCGTAGTCAATGTCCGCCTTCAAGGTGTGCAAAGGCACTCGCCCCACCATCTCCGTATCCGTGCGCGACATCTCGCTGCCGCCCAGGCGCCCTGCCACCTTAATCTTGATACCCTCGACCCCCCGCTGCATAGTTCGGGCCACCGCCTGCTTCATCGCCCGCCGATGGGACACTCGCCGCGCCAACTGATCTGCCACTGCCCTGGCTACCAGAGCAGCGTCCATCTCTCCAGTTCCTTGCGCACCTCGTCCACCCGCTGCCCGCCGCGGCCGATCACTATGCCCGGCCGTGCCGTATGGATGGTCACCGTGACCTGGTTGGCGTTACGGTCGATCTCCACATTGGACACGCCGGCGTCGACCAGCATTCGATCGAGGGTGTGCCGGATAGCCAGGTCCTCGTGCAGGAGGCCGGTGTAGGACTTCTCGGCGAACCACCTGCTCTGCCAGCCGTAGATATAGCCAAGGCGAAAGCCGTGAGGGTGAACCTTCTGACCCATGCTAGCCTTCAACCTCCTCTACTACGACCGTAACGTGGCTGCGCCGCTTCAGGATGGGAGAAGCACGACCGCGGGGGCGTGCCCGCCATCGCTTGAGCGTGGGGGCATCGCCAGCATAGGCGGCGATGACCCGCAGGTAACGGGGGTCTATCTGGTAGTTGTTCTCGGCGTTAGCTACCGCCGACCGCACCAGCTTGGCCACCACCCTGGCATGAGCCGACGGCATGTGGCGCAGACGGGCTAGAACCTCGGTCGTGCTCCTGCCCGGCAACTGCTCGAGGACGAGCCTTATCTTCTTAGGCGATACGGCCACGTTCCTGGCCACGGCTCTCACCTGCATACCGCGTCCCTACCTCCGGCGCACCTTGGTAAACTTCTCCGACCGACCACCGTGGCCACGGAAGGTGCGCGTCAGGGCGAACTCCCCCAACCGGTGGCCAACCATGTTCTCGGTGATGAAGATAGGCACATGGCGCCGACCGTCGTACACGGCGATCGTCAGGCCCACCATCCGGGGCATGATGGTGGAAGCCCGCGACCAGGTGCGAATGATCGTCTTCTGACCGGACCGCTGCACCGCCTCTACCTTCTTCATCATCTTGGCTTCTACGAACGGCCCCTTCTTGGTCGATCTGGTCAACGCTTACCCCCTAGCTGCCACGGCGACGTCGCACAATGTACTTGTCGCTCCCTTTGCGCCGGCGGGTGCGATAACCCCGCGCCGGCTTGCCCCAGGGCGTCTTCGGCCCGGGCAAACCAATGGGCGCCTTGCCCTCGCCGCCACCGTGAGGGTGATCTCGGGGGCTCATGGCCGAGCCGCGCACCTTGGGCCGCCGCCCCATCAGGCGGGCTCGACCTGCCCGGCCGAGCTTGATCTGGCTGTGCTCAACGTTGCCCACCTGGCCGATAGTCGCCAGGCAGTCCGCCAGGATCTTCCGTATCTCCCCCGACGGCAGGCGCAAGAGCACGTATCGCTCCTCTTTGGCCATCAGCTGGGCGGCGGAACCGGCACTGCGCACTATCTGACCGCCCCGCTTCAAGTACAGCTCCACGTTGTGGACCGCTGTGCCCGCCGGTATCCTCCTCAGGGGCAGGGCATTGCCCGGCCGTATCTCCGCCTCAGGGCCGGACATCACCGTATCGCCCACCTTCAAGCCCACCGGCCACAGGATGTACCGCTTGTCGCCGTCGGCGTAGTGGACGAGGGCGATGCGCGCCGAGCGGTTGGGATCGTACTCGATGGCCGCCACCTTGCCCGGCACTCCGAACTTGTCCCGCTTGAAATCGATGAGGCGCAGCATCCGCTTAGCGCCGCCGCCGCGGTGACGCACAGTGATCCGTCCCTGACGGTTGCGGCCCGCCCTCTTCTTCAGGGGCACCGTCAGAGACTTCTCGGGCTTCTTCTTGGTTATCTCCTCGAAGGTGTAGCCAGTCGCTCCCCGTCGGCCGGGAGAGGTGGGCTTGTACTGCTTAATCCCCATCTTTACACACCCTCGAACAGTTCGATCTTGTCCCCTGGTGCCAGGGTGACAATAGCCTTCTTCCAGGCGGGGCTGAGGACTGTCCTCCTGCCCCAGCGGCGCTGCTTGCCCCTCACGTTCATCACATTGACTGCCACCACCCGCACGTCGAAGGCCTTCTCCACCGCCTGCTTGATCTGGGTCTTGTTGGACCCTCTGGCCACCCGAAAGGCATACTTGTCCTCGGCCAGCAGGTAGCTGCCCTTCTCAGTCACCAGGGGCTGCTGAATCACGTCGTAGGGGTGAATGGCCTTGGGCATCCTAGCTCGCCTCCTGCCCGCCGGCAGCCACGCCGACCTTCGGTCGCCGCTCCCCGGCGCGATCGCCACCCCAAAGGGCCTCGCAGCGACGCACCGCCGCCACCGTCATCACCAGAACGCGATGGCTCAGCATGTCCACCACGTTCAGGTAGGCGGCGGGCAGAACCTTCGTCTTCGGTATGTTACGGGCGCTCACATGCACGCTGCGGTCCGGCTCGCCGGTGACGATGAGGGCCGAGCGCTCGATACCGAGGTTGGTCAGAACGCTCACCATGTCTTTGGTGCGCGGCTTCTCCAGAGCCAGCTCCTTGACCACCACCAGGCGACCGTCGGCCACCTTGCCCGATAGCACCGAGCGGATGGCCAGTCGCTTCATACGCTTGGGTAATGCCTGGCGGTAGCTGCGAGGCTTGGGCCCGAAGGCGACACCGCCGCCCCGACGCTGGGGCGCACTAGCGGGCCCTGCCCGCGCCCGGCCAGTGCCCTTCTGAATACGAACCTTGGCGGTGCTGCCTCGCACCTCGCTCCGCGTCTTGGTGCTGGCGCTGCCAGCCCGCTGATTGGCCCGCTGCGCCACAAAGGCCTGATGCACCACCGCCAGGTTTGGCTTGATGGCGAATACCTGATCATCCACCGCGATGGGCTTCAACTTGGCTCCCTTGGCGCTGTATACGGGAAGCTTCACGACTTCTCGCCCTCTATCTCCTCAGCCCCCGGCTCTTCAGCCGCTGTCTCCTCAGCCGACACTTCCTCGGCCGACGGTTCCTCGGCCGGCGGTTCTTCGGCCTGCGGTTCCTCAGCCCGCGGCTCCTCGGCCTGCGGCTCTTCAGCCGGCGGTCCCTCAGCCCGCGGCTCCTCGACCTGCGGTTCTTCGGCCGGCGGCTCCTCCGTCCTCTTTTCTTCCAGCTCCTCTTCCTCGGCCTTCCTCTCAACCACTCTTCGCTTCACGACCTGCTTGCCGGCCAGGCGAATCCGCAAAAGGCCATCCTTGGCCCCAGGCACGGAGCCCTTGACCATGATCACCCCTCGCGCCGGATTGGAGTCCACCACCTCTAGGTTACGCGCCGTCACCTTCGTGGCGCCCATGTGACCGGCCATCTTCAGGCCCTTGATCA
>Ga0111208_1033_pt1 | contig 13447 bp, 12 predicted proteins | sample DeeMarSWOR152_54_FD_80380 | JGI IMG/M metagenome (GOLD analysis project Ga0111208, IMG submission 80380) | Dehalococcoidia bacterium DG_22 | reverse complement strand
GCACCGCGCTAACAAGGCCCAAGAAAAGGCCCACCAATAGGATCGGTTTGTTGCCCCTGCCACCGCCAACGCGATTTCGCATTATAGGTTCCCCCCTCTGCCCACAGCTCTGCCGGCCAGGCAAGCTGCCAACGGGCGCGGGCGATCCGCCGCCCGCCGCCTATAGCAACCGTTCGGTCATGGGTCCCCTATCACTCGACCAGTCGCGCGAAACGTATATCACTGCCCGGATCATATGGACCGATCAGGCTCCCGATGTCGTCATACATCCTCACGAAGTAAGCCTTGACATCGCACTCCTGGCCGGTTGGACAGATGTTGTCGCTGGCATCGTTGCTGAGAAATACCAGCGCAAACCTGATGACGGTGACCTCATCCCTGCCCCCATCGGGATCAGTTATCACCGGGATGAGGACCACCCGCGTGCTGTTCACGCCGTCATCATTCCACGGGTTGCAGTCGGGGTTGGCGAACTGCCAGGCGCAATCATCGTCGTCGTCACACCCGCCCTCAGGCTCCTCGAAGACCTGTCCAAACTCCTCGCACGCCAGGTCGTTGATTTCCAGGCGGTCGTGTAGCCCCTGCTCGGTCTTCCCCACCATGTTGCCGGGCTCCGTCGGCTCTACGCAGCCAACGCACGTCTCGGCACCGTTCATGATGTTGTTGTAGTAGTCGTTCGCCCCTGAAGCGCCCAGCAGAGCCAGCGCACCGTAGTCGCCGCTGGCGCCTTCCTTGGCGCTGTATTTCAGGGTCACCTCAGTGCCATATGTGGCCTCGTCCTGCGAGCTCTCCAGCAGGGCCCAGGGCATGACATTGTCGGCCCAGGAAGGGGAGCCCACGCGGGCGGTAGCGTCGGCCCGCATCGTATCGCTGGTCAAACCGAGCACGCGGGCAAAGATAAACGGGACGTCCCGCTTGACTTCGACGGTGATGGTGTCATTGTCCGCGTAGGTCGAGCTTATTTCGATGGCCTCAAGCTCATCGACATCGATTCCGTTCTTGTCCGCCCACTCCGCCGCCTCTTGCTCGGCCTCGGCCGCCGAGAACGGCAGTTCCTGGACGCCGGCCAGGGCGGCAGCGTCAGCCGACTTCTGAAGCTCCCGCCTCTCGTGCAGGAATAGCCCCACATCCACAGCCATGGCCGCAAAGCCAAGAATCATCACCATGACCAGGGTGGCCACTACCAGACCTTGGCCAGACTCCTCCCGCCAAAGGGAGCGGAGCATCTTCGGTCCCCTCATGACACTCACTCCAATCGCATGTCAGCAGTCGAGCTTAAGGTGAGCGAATCGCTAATGCTGCCGCCGCTCATCATGCTGACGATGTCAGCCAAGGGAGTTATTAGGGAGTACCCGTAGCTCACGTCCACCACCACCGACTCCCCCGGGTCACCCTCGGCGTTGGTAACGGTGACCAAAAGGTCGTCTTCATTGAGGCTGTCCGCCGTATCGCGCACCCGCTGCTCGACATCAGTCGCAGATGCCCGCACGGCGCCCAGACGGGCGCCTTCGCGCGCCGAGTTGGTGACAGTAATCCAGGCATGGAAAGCCATGCCGAAGTCGACAATTGCAAAGAGCACCAGCAGGAAGATGGGCAACACAAGGGCAAACTCCACCAGCGACTGTCCACGTTCCCCTTTGCCTGTGCGTCTGGTGATGCGCCTAATAATAGCTAGCATAGGCTTCTCTATCCTTGACTGCTTTGCAGGAGCGCCGCGGCTCAGCCCGAGCGCCTGACGGCACGTGTGCCTTGCTTGGCCGCAGTTGGACCGCGGCGCCCCTGCTGCTCGTTCCTACCTGACTGGCCTAGCCTCCGAGCTTGGTCGCTATCTCGTCCAGGAAGCCAGAAATGGCCAAGCCGATGACCCCCAGAGCAGCCATGCAGACCACCGCGATGAGGGCCATGATCAGGCCGTACTCGGTTAGGGCCTGCCCAGACTCCGACCGGAAGCGGGCGACCAGCCCCACGAAGAACTCACTGATCTTGCTTAGCATCGCTCGTTACACCTCCATCCGACCCCTGCTTTAGCTGCGGGGTAGCTTGCAGGTTGGCCTACGCTGTGATACGAAAGAAGAGACGTCGGGCCCCGCGCACTCCGGCGTCCGGGGTGGGGATTCGCGGTCCTGCCAGGCCAGCTCTCCTCACCCCGTCCGTGTTTGCTTTTCTCATTCGCCCCTCGATAGCCACCTCCTTGTCTCAGCAATAGCGACAAGTTAGACTCATCGCCCATCTACGTCCATCCGAAGGTTAGACGCCTGAAACAGGAGGTTGTTACACATTATGTCCACCTGCCTCCCAAATCCCGCTCGCCTTTCACTTCAATAGACGTATGACACCGCCCTCCCGTTACCCTCCCACGCGCGAGCACTCGCAGATGGCCCCGCCGTTGCCTCTGTAGGCTCAATGCGCTACCCTCGTGGACAGGCCTACCCTAGTGAACCAACCCTGACCCTCGCCAGGGATCGAAGGGAACCGCCATGCCGATCGTCGCCGCTTTCCTCGGCCTCATAGTTGGCCACATACTGGAACTGTTCCTGGACCGCTTCTACTCCGACGCTCCTCCTGGGGAGCCTCTCGTGCGCTGCCCGGCCTGCCGTTCCCCTACCCGCCTCCTCCACCTCCTCCCCTTGCTGGGCTACCTCTGGTATCGCGGCCGCTGCCCCGACTGCGACCAGCGATTGCCCATTCGCGTCCTCCTCTTGCCCCCAGCCACCGCCCTGGTGTTTGCCCTGGCCGCCCTGGCCAGCGACGAGTGGGGGCCAACGATCCTAGGCGGCCTGTTCGCCGCCATCTTCCTGGCCCTGGTCGCCACCGACCTGGAGCGCCGCCTCATCCCCAATCGCATCGTCTACCCCGCCATGCTCCTGGCGATAGCTCTGTCCTGGGCCTGGCCCGACCGGGGCATACGAGAAACCCTCGCCGGCGGCGGCATGGCCTTCGCCATCATGCTCGCCGTCTACATTGTCTCCCTCGGCCGCTTCGGCTTCGGCGATGTCAAGATGGCCACTCTCATGGGGTTCGCCGCGGGCTTCCCCGCCATGACGGTGGGCCTCTTCCTCACGGCCATCAGCGCCGGCCTGATAGCCGCCCTCCTGTTGCTCACCGGGATCATGCGGCGAGGCCAGTACATCCCCTATGGCCCCTTCATCGCCCTCGGCGCCATCATCTCCCTCCTCTGGGGCGACACCATCATCGACTGGTACAGGGGCTAGCGCTGGCTCCTTGACAGGATGCCCAAATGAGGTAGCGCTCCACGTGCGGATCTGCTAGTGAGCGCGAAGCTAGAAGCGCACGACGGCGCACAGGCGACGTCTACGCGCCGCGGAGTGCAGAGAGTGATCAGGGGCCAGCCCTTGGCCCCACCCCGCTTCAGCGGAAGAGGTCCCTCTCCTCCGGCCGAATGAGCTCCCGGGCGGAGCCTTCCGCCCGCTGGTAGTCGAAGCCGCGCACGATGGCCACCGGCACCCGCGACAGCTTCTCCATCACCAGCTCAGCCGCTGCCGCCAGTTCGTCAGCCACGGCCATCGTGCTCACCCGCAGGACGTACCCGTGCGGGTCCCTTTGGCCCACGTAGTCCTTGATCGGGTTCATGCCCGCCAGGCCTATCGCCACGTTGGTGTGGCCCTCCCGCCAGGGCCGACCGAAGGTATCGGAGACGATCACGGCGATCGAGATGCCCTTCTTCTCTTGTATGGCGGCCCGAATGCGCTCCGCCGATTGGTCAGGGTTCTGGGGTAGCAGGGAGACCACGCCGCCGCCCACGTTGGAGGTGTCGACGCCGGCGTTGGCGCAGACCAGACCGTGCTTCGTCTCGCAGATGATAACGCCCCTCTCCTGGCGGACGATGCGCCGGCTCTCTCGCAGGATCACCTCCAGCAGGCGCGGGTCCTTGCCCATCCGGGCGGCCATCTCCTGCGCACGAGTCGACGGCTCCACCTCGCGCAGAAACACCAGCCGCCCCTCGGCCTTGGACACGATCTTCTGGGTGACCACCAGCACATCGCCGTCCTCGAGGTCCACGCCCTGCCCGCGCACGGCTTCCAGGATCAGGACCGCCAGGTCGTCGCCGGGACGAACCTCGGGCATGCCAGCGACAGCGATGATCTGCACCTGGAGAGCCATAGCGTCCGCCCGGGCCTAGCCCTTGGGGCTGCTGGGGATTCCGGCGATCTTGAGGGAGGTGTGGGCCTTGTAGGTCTTGTTCAGGCTCAGGAGGAGGACGGTGAACTCCTCCAGGTAGCGGCTGTTGGCCAGAGGGCCCCCGTCCAGCGCCCGCACGCCCTCTATCTTCCCGGCCAGCGCCATCACCCTCTCCTTGGCCTCCTGATGGTCAGCGCACACCAGCACATCGACCTCCATCGGCCGCTCGACCCGCATAAGCTGGCTGGCGTCGAGGTGATGGAAGGCGGCCACCACCTGTGCCTGGGGCAGAAGCGCCTGGGCCTGCTCCGCCGCCGAGCCCTCGGGCACAGCAATGACGGCTATCTTCCCGCCCTCGAAGGAGAGAGGCGACACCACGTCCACCACTACCTTCGCCCCGATAGCCGGCGCCAGTGCCTGCAGCGTCTCCCTGTGGCCAGCGAAGGGAATGGTGACGAACACGATGTCTCCCCTCTGCACCGCCTCCTCGTTGACCATCCCCGCCGCCCGTGCCCCAGGCACGCGGGCCGTTATCTTCTCCACCGCCCGTTGGGCCCGCTCTGGCGAGCGCGAACCGATGACGATTTCGTGACCGGCAGCGGCGAAGCGGGCGGCCAGACCCAGGCCCTCGGGGCCTGTTCCGCCGATGAAGGCGAGCACTTCGGCAGACATGGTGAGCCATTATACTATCAGTCCGAAGTCTGTTGCCACACCTACCAGCAGCCACTATGATTGAGGAAGCCTGAGCCGTTGGGAAGGTGGCGAGGGGTGCTCCTTACACCATGACGCTCTCTATCGATAGCAGCCTCTCCGGCGATTTCCAGGAAACGCTAGCCAGGGCGCTCGCCGGCCATGACCTCCTGCCGCAGGACGGGTATCGGCTCATAGACGCCACCGGGAGCAACCTTTCGGCTTTGATGCTGGCCGCCGGTCTGGTGCGCGACCGCTACAAGGGACGAACGGCGACATACTCTCGCAAGGTGTTCATCCCCCTCACCAACCTCTGTCGCCAGAAGTGCGGCTACTGCACCTTCTCCAAGGCCCCCGGCGATCCCCAGGCCCACACCATGAGCCCCGACGAGGTCCTCGCCGTGGCTGAAGCCGGCAGACGCCAGGGATGCAAGGAGGCCATGTTCAGCCTGGGCGAGAAGCCCGAGGAGGTATACCCCCAGGTAAGAGAGCAGCTTGCCCATCTGGGGCATCGCAGCATGGTCTCCTATCTGCGGGCCATGTGCGAGCTCGTCCTGGAGCAGACAGGCCTCCTGCCTCACGCCAACCCGGGCATCCTCACCCGCGAGGAGCTTGCCGAACTCAGAGAGGTCAACGCCAGCATGGGCCTCATGCTGGAGAACGTTAGCACCCGCCTCATGGCCCCCGGCGGCCCCCACTGGAAGTGTGCCGGCAAGCTGCCCGAGGCGAGGCTGGACACCATCGCCTGCGCCGGCGAGATGAAAGTGCCGTTCACCACCGGCCTTCTCATCGGCATCGGCGAGACCCCCCAGGAGCGCGTCGATTCTCTTCTCGCCATCAAGGAGCTTCACGCCCGTCACGGCCACATCCAGGAGGTCATCATCCAGAACCTTCGGGTCAAGGAGGACACAGCCATGCGCGGCTGGCAGGAGCCGTCGCTGCTGGACATGGCGAGGACCATAGCCGTGGCCCGCCTCCTCCTTCCCGCCATGAACATTCAAGCTCCTCCTAACCTGACCCCGCAGGCATACCAGCTCTATCTGCTGGCCGGCATAAACGACTGGGGCGGCGTCTCGCCCATCACCGCCGACTTCATCAACCCGGAGGCCCCCTGGCCCACCATCGCCGAGCTGAAGGCCGTCAGCGAGGAGGCCGGCTTCGAGCTGCGCGAGCGGCTGGCCATCTACCCCGAATACCTCAGCCTGCAAGACGGATTCGTGCGGGAGTCATTGCGGCAGCGAATCTCTGCCTGGACGGACCACGACGGGTACGTGCGAAGGGAGAAAGAACGATGGTAGCCAGCGCCTCAGACCCTTTGGGCCTCTCCCAACTGCGCTCCTCCTGGGAGCGCATGCTGGGCGCCATCGACCCAGCGGTGGCTCGCATCCTCAACAAGAGCCTGGAGGACAAGGACATCTCCCAGGAGGAAGCAGTCGTCCTGTTCGACGCCGAGGGCCCGGCGCTCAACCCCCTCATCCTGGCCGCCGACGAGCTGAGGCGCAGAACCGTCGGCGACGTAGTGACCTACGTCATAAACCGCAACATCAACTTCACCAACGTCTGCATCAAGCGATGCGGCTTCTGTGCCTTCAGCCGCGGCCATCGCCAGGAGGAGGCCTACTTCTTGCCCGTCGAGGAAGTGGTGCGCAGGGCCGAGGAGGCCTGGGAGCTGGGAGCGACCGAGGTGTGCATTCAGGCTGGCCTACCACCGAAAATGGACGGCTACCTGTACATCGATATCTGCCGCGCCATCAAAAGAGAAGTCCCCGACATCCACATCCACGCCTTCTCTCCCGAGGAAGTGCTCTACGGCGCCCTCAGGTCGAGGACGTCCCTGGAGGAGTACCTCAAGATGCTCAAGGACGCCGGCCTGGGCAGCCTGCCCGGCACCGCCGCCGAGATCCTCGACGATAGCATCCGCAAGGTTATCTCGCCCGGCAGGATCAGCACCACCGACTGGGTCCGCGTGGTCACCACGGCGCACCGCCTGGGCATCCCATCCAGTTCCACCATCATGTACGGTCACATCGAGGGCTCCTGGCACAAGGCGAGGCACCTGGCCCTTCTGCGCGACATCCAGAAGGAGACCGGCGGCTTCACCGAGTTCGTTCCCCTTAGCTTCGTATATTGGGAGGCGCCCATGTACAGGAAGGGCCTGGTCAAGGGTATTCGCGCCGGGGCCACAGGTGGCGAGGTGGTGAAAATGTACGCCGTATCGAGACTGATGCTGAACAACTGGATCCCCAACATACAGGTCTCCTGGGTCAAGGAGGGCCCCAAGCTCGCCCAGTTCTGCCTGAATGCCGGGGCCAACGACTTCGGCGGCACCCTGATGAACGAGAGCATATCCACCGCTGCCGGCGCCATCCATGGCCAGTTGATGCGTCCCAGGGAACTGAGGGCCCTGATTCGCGATGCAGGCAGGCGGCCCGCTCAGAGGTCCACCACCTACGAAATACTGAGAGTTCTCGACGGCCAGAAGGAACCCCTGGACATCCTCGACAGCGTGGAAGTGAACGGAGACAGCTTCGGGTCGTACCGGCAGCCGGTCAAGCACGAATCCTCCGAGTCCAGAGAGCGCTTCCCCTCCCAGAAGGCCCCGCGGCCAGCCCTGCCATCACTTCGTCCGCCGATGTCCTGGCGCATAGCAGTAGCCATTGCAAGCCTCCTCTTTCTGGTCACCGCCGTGGCCAGCGCTTTCGTTGTGTTGCGCGGCGGCGGGCCCTCCGACCCCATATCGAAGGCCACTGACCCCTTCCGCTACGACCTCACCGGCTGGGAGGTCCGCCATGTCCTCAACCGTTGGCTCTACAAGATCGGCCACCTCTTCGACGACGGCCCCAGCGTCGAAGAGGAAAACGAAACGATCCATCGATACTTCGCCCTGGCGACGGAGGTCGCATCCCTGGAGCGAGAGGCAGCCGAGGCCGGAGATGAGTCTCTGCGGTCGACCCTCGAAGAGAAGCGCAAGGAGCAGCAGCGGCTGGAGAACAAGGTGGAGGACATCCTGGAGAAGCGAGTGTCCACCGTGGTCGAGGACGAAGGGCTCACCACCTCCCTGCCCCTCTTCTCCCAGGTGCGCTTCATCTTCCCGCCCCTGGACTTCGAGTTCGACCAGCCGCCGCGGGTGCTGGTCATCTCCCCCCGCGACCGCATCTCCCTCGACAGGTCCATCCTCCTCCGCCGGGGCCTAACCGGCGAGCAGGTGACCGCGCTGGAGAAAGAGACGGCGGCCACCGGCGTTTCCAGCCTGGTGGTGAACATCAGCGGAATCGCTACCTACCCCAGCACCGTACCCGAGCACGCCAGCTATGAGAAAGTTCTGGAGACGGTCGCCCACGAGTGGCTGCACCAGTACCTCTTCTTCCACCCCCTGGGCAGCCACTATTTCGACAACGACACCCTGCGCACCCTTAACGAGACCGTCGCCAACATCGGCGGCCGGGAGATAGGGGACCTGGTGCAGCAGCGCTTCCCCCTACCGCAGTCGAACTCCGTCGCCGCCGATGAGGAACGCGAGGAGCCGCGCATCGACTTCAGGGCGGAGATGCACGAGTTGCGTCTGGAGGTGGACACGCTTCTGAGCGAGGGAGAGATCGGCGAGGCCCCGAGGCGTTGATGGAGGAAAAGAGGAAATTCCTGGCCGAAAATGGCTTCTACATCCGCAAGATCAACCAGGCCTACTTCGCCTTCCACGGGCTCTACGGCGATACGCCCGCTTCCAGCAGCCCCATCGGCCCAAAGATGCTGGAGCTACGGCGGCTGAGCCCCTCCCTCGGCGACTTCATCCGCTCGGTAGCCGAAATCACCAGCGAGAAGGAACTGGACCGCCTGCTGGCCGAAAGGGCGGTCGAGAGCCTCACTCCACCTTGATCTCGCTGCGCCGCCGCGTCCTCGCCTGCTCCCGCTCCTCCACGCGGCTGATAGCCGCATCCACAAAGCTACGCATGGCCAGAAGAAGCTCCTTCCTGCCCGCCACCAGATGCTCGTGGACCTCCGCCGGAATCAGGTCGAGCATCGGGCGACGGAAGCGCAGCACCAGCTCCTCGCCTGGCCGATATTCGTACTCGAACGGTCTCTCGATACCACCCTTGACCATGATCACCTTCCCTTCGTCGCCAGCCGCCACACGGCCTCCCCCTCATCATACCACCTTCCACCTGCCTCGCCACGCGCCAACGCCAGCCAAGACCGCCCTAATAGGGAGGCTCCAGCTTCACCGTCTTCGTCGGCGACTCGCGGATGGCCCAACGATACAGCAGGTACATGGCCAGTCCTGCCACCAGCCAGGGGAATCCTATCGCCCAGGCAGCCTCCTGGGTGGCCACTACCACCACCCAGGTGGAGAGCGTCCCCACAGCGCCGATGACCGCCGTCACGGGAATCCGCCTGCCAGCCAACGGCAGGTTGAACGGGATCTTGAAGGGTCGTGCCATATCCGGCTCCCTCGCCCGCATAGCGACGATCGACAAGTGGGCAAGACCAAACGATAGCATCGCCCCGAAAGCATACACGTTGGCCAGCACATCCAGCTTGCCCGGAATGATCAGCACAGCGGCCACGATCGCGAAGATGACGATGGCGTTGGCAGGGGTGCGTCGCTTCACGTCGATCTGGCTGAACACAGGTGGGAGCTGCCTGTGGCGGCCCATAGAGTAGACCAGGCGCGACAGCCCCAGCATTCCGGCGTTGGCGGCGATGATCAGGATGGTCGCAGCCAAGATGCCCACCCACACCGATAGCACCGCCTGCAGCGCCTCGCCAGGAAACTGGTCGACGATCCCCAGCACCGGGTCGCGGATGTACTCGTCTGCGAGTTCCGTCTCAAACTTGCCCGGCGCCACCTCCTCCACCGGCATGGCGCTCAAGGCGATAAGAGGGAGCAGAGCATACATCAGAAGCACCACGCCGAACACGCCGAACATGGAACGCGGCACGTTCTTGGCTGGATTGCGCGTCTCCTCGGCCAGGTTGGACACCGTCTCGATACCCGTGTAGGCGATCATGGAGATGGCGATACCTATCACAAGCTTGTCCCAGGTGGGGGCCACGCCCCAGTGCACGTTATCGATGAGCGTGTCGATGTTGAGCAGGAGGAACAGCCCAAGAACCACCAGGAACGCCTGGGTGAGCAAGTCCAGCACGGCCAGGCCAATGTTGACACCCGAGGATTCCCTCACCCCGACGACATTGATCGTCGCCAGAAAGCCCACCACGCCGATGCCAAAGATGGCGTTGGCAGGCCAGGTCTTGAGGATGGGTACGAAAACCGCCAGATAGTTAGGCACAGCGAAAGCAGATATGGCGATGGTCACCACGAAGTTCAGCACCTGCGCCCAACCGGCCACAAAGCTGAACAGCTCGTTGAAGCCCCGGCGAGCGAACATGGCGGAGCCGCCGGCCTCGGGCATGGCGGTGGTCCCCTCGGCGTAGGTCAGGGCAGTGCAGCCGAAGATAAGGCCGGCGACGATGAACGCTATGGGTGTCAGGCCCAGGGCGAAGAGAGCGGCCACACCGAGGGCGTAGTAGATGGAGGAGCCAACATTGCCGTAAGCGGCACTGAACAGCCCCGGTACGCCCAGCACTCGGTGCAGGCCGCGCCGGGGTACCCGCGGCCGTCGGATGAAAACGTCGCCCGGAAGGCGCCCACGGTGAACCCCTGGCTGAGGGCTATCTTCCTGCAATCCCCTCTCCCGAGGAAGCACTCATCGCAAGCCGATCCTAAATACTATAGCCTGGCAGCCATAGTGCAAGTTTTGCCCAAAACGGCGAGGACGAGCTACTGGCTGAGGCCAGACTAGTCACCTGGCCCCGGCGTACGGCGGTGTCGGGTCGGCTCGGGAGAAGGCGTGCTGACCGGCGTGACCGCAGGGGTGGGTGTCGGGGTGGCTATGGCGGTGGCCGTCGGCGTCGCCGGCGTCCTGGTGCGAGTCGGCTGGGGAGTGCGACTCGGGGTAGGAGTCGGGCTCGGTTCGGGCGGCACATAGCTGCACTGGGTTCCCTCCACGAAGACCTCCGTTCTGCCAGCGCAAGGCGCGAAATATACGCCTTCCGGGGCCGCGAAGTCGTGCACTTCGATGCCCTCGTGAGCGGCCTCCATTATCGCCTTCCATATGGGGCCGGAGCCGGCAAAGCTGAAGGTACCCTCGGCCATGGGAGTGTTGTCGGCATTCCCCATCCACACACCCACCGCCCGATCCGGGGTATAGCCCATCACCAGAGCATCGCGGAACCCTTCGCTGGTGCCCGTTTTGGCACCCGCCGGGCGCGAGATCGTGAGGCCGCTCCACTGGATGGCGCTCTTGGAGAGGATATCGGTGATCAGATAGGCGTAGGCCGCCGGCACCACCTGCAGCGAATCGGCCCCCGTGTACTGGTACAGCACCGTTCCCAGAGCGTTCTGCACCGTCAGGATGGCCACCGGATCGAGCTGGCGATAGCCCGACGGCAGACCCTCCACCGTGGGCATGCCTACCATCAGCCCGTTATTAGCGAAGACGCTGTAAGCATAGGTGTGATCGAGAAGCTCGACCTCGCCGCCACCGAGGGTGAGGGCAGGTCCATAGCGGCCGGGATCGTTGAGAGAGGTGATGCCCATCTTGTGAGCGGTGTCGACGACGTTTTCGACGCCCATGGCTAGGATTGTCCTGACGGCCGGGATGTTGATGGACTCGGCTAGAGCAGTCCTCACGGTGACAGGCCCCTTGAACTTGAAATTCCAGTTCTGGATAGGCTGACCGCTCTCCGACTTGATGTCGATGGGCTCATCCCTGACAACCGTTGCTGGCGTCCAGCCGTGGAGGAAGGCAGTCAGATAGGTGTAGACCTTTATGGACGAGCCCGGCGAGCGCTCGGAGGTGGTGATGTTTACCTGGCCGTCGATGTCCTCCCGCAAATAGTTGCGGCTGCCCACCATCGTCAGGATCTCTCCAGTAGCCGGCTCGATGACCACCGCGGCGGCGTTGTGACCGCCGTAGCGGCCCTCAACAGCGCTGATCTGCTCCTCGATGATCCTCTCCGCTTCCTGCTGCAACGGCAGGTCGAGGCTGGTAGTGACCCGCAGGCCGCCGCGGTACACCAGTTGAGAGCAGTCGGTGTCCTCCGGCAGTTCTAGCCGCCCCTCCTCACACATCTTGGTGAGGACATCCTTCACGTAGAATACAAAGTGGGGCGCCCGAATGGGAAAGGCCCCCTCCTCGAAGGACAGCTCCTCTTGCTTGGCCTCATCCGCCCGCTTCTGAGTGATATAGCCATGATCCACCATCAGGTCAAGAACGTAGTGCTGACGCCGAATGGCCTCCGGCCGGTTCTCGGGGATGGCGGGAGAGTAGTAGCCCGGCGCCGAGGGAATACCGGCCAGCATCGCCGCTTCCACCAGGTCCAGGTCCTTGGCTGGCTTGCCGAAGTAGCGCCAGGCGGCAGCCTCAGCGCCGTAGGCGAAGTTACCATAGTAGACCTGGTTCAGATACCACTCCAGGATCTGCTCGTCGTCGTAGCGGCGCTTCAGCTCGATAGCCAGGATCACCTCCTTGATCTTCCGGCCCAGCGACCGCTCGGTCCGCTCCTCCGGCGGAATGTAGACGTTCTTCACCAGTTGCTGAGTGATAGAGCTGCCGCCGCTGCCTTTGAGGAAGCCGGGCCCGAAGGGAGTCAGGTTCTCCATGGCAGCCCTCAGGAGTCCCTTTATGTTCACCCCGGGGTTGTCGTAGAAGCTGGCGTCCTCGGTAGAGATGGTGGCGTAGACCAGCCAGGGAGAGATCTCCGACAGGGGGACAGGGTTCTTCAGGCCGGACAGAGGGTCCACGAACTCGTAGAGCAGGTTGCCGTTGCGGTCGAAGATACGGGTGCCAGCCGACCCGGTGCGAGCCAAGGCGATGTCGGGTCGCTCCAGGTCGTCCGCGTAGTGGTAATAGACAGCGAAGGAGACGCCGCCGCCGATGGCCACGATCGCCAGCAGCAAGCCCACAGCGCCGATTAGCCAGAACCAGGGAGCGCCTGGCCGCCGACGACCACCGTTCAGCCGTCGCAGCCTCCGCCGCCGAAAACTGTACGCTCCGGCCATGACCCCTCTATCCCCTCTTCTCTAATACAACGAAATGAGACAGGCCAAGGTTTCCCAGGGGCGTATTCTCCAGCGGGTAGAGGACGCGGCGCAAGATCGAAGACGCCAGGGCACTTCGAGCCGCTAGGTTGTCGAATCCCGGAAAGACACACGTATGGACGACCGGCGTCGCCCCCAGGCCGCTGAACAGCCGTCTCAGGTCTCGTCTCGTATAGGCCCGCACATGGGGCACCAGCCGGTTGCGCAGCCCGTCAGGCAGGTAGTTCACCAGGGGGATGTTGCCGAAGAGGTAGCGCTTGCCCAGGAAGATGCCGTGCGTCTCGAACGGGTAGAGACGATTGGGGCAGTAGATGACGATCCTTCCCCCCGGCCTGGTCACCCGCCCGGCCTCTCCCAGCGTGAGGCGATCGTCGCGGACGTGCTCGAGCACCTCGTGCAGGAGAACCACATCGAACGCAGCATCGACGAAGGGCAGGTGCTCGCTCACTGCCACCGCCAGGTAGGGGAGAGCCATCGCCCCTCTGCGAACTCGCTCCTGGTCGATGTCCACCCCAT
>Ga0111208_1039_pt1 | contig 13588 bp, 13 predicted proteins | sample DeeMarSWOR152_54_FD_80380 | JGI IMG/M metagenome (GOLD analysis project Ga0111208, IMG submission 80380) | Dehalococcoidia bacterium DG_22 | reverse complement strand
CCAGGTGGACGATGCGCCTCTCGTTGGCGGGCATGGGCTCCAGGGTGATGGTGCGACCGGTGCCCTTGACCTTTTCGGCCAGGCGGAGGGCCAGGCCCTTCAGGTTTTCCTCGCGGCGTCGCCTGTAGCCCTCAACGTCCACAGTCACCAGGGCTTTCGACTTGAGCTGGCGACTCACCATATGATTCACCGTGTACTGAAGGGAGGCCAGGGTGGAGCCGCGTCGCCCGATGAGGATGCCCAGGTCTTCCCCGGCCACGTCCAGGACGGCGCTCGCCCTTCCCAGCCCATCGCCGGGAGTCTCGGGCGGGCGCGCTGTCACTTCAGCGTCGATGCTCATGAGCTCCAGCAGGCGCTGCAAGAACTCGATGGCCATCTTGATGGTGGGGCTCTCCAGGCCGACCTGCTCTGTGGTGGTGGGTCTCACCAGGACGCGAGCGTTCTCACCGCCGAGGCCAAACAGGCCGGTACGTCCGGCGCTGATAATCTCTACCTCAACCTGGGAGCGATCCAGCTGCAGTTGCTCCAGGGCTGAGGCTATGGCTTCATCTACGGTCTTTCCGTTTGCCTCTACTTCTTCCATGTCTCAACCTCTTCTTGCGCTTACTCCCCGTGGGCAGGACAGCCTCGACAGGCTCCTCGGCCGGCTGCTCAGCCAGCTCTTTCTCCTTGGGCGGCGGCTCCCCTCGACGGCTGGCTTGCTTGCCGGCCGGCGCGGTGGACGGCGGCAGGAGGACCGTGCGCCAGTTTATTCGCTCTGGGCCGTGGGCGAAGTAGTACATGACGACGCCAACTATATTGCTCATAGCCCAGTACACGCCCAGGCCGCTGGGGACCTGCAGGGTAAAGAAGGCGAACATGAGGGGCATCATCCACATCATCATCTGGTTGGTCGATTGGGTGCGGGGGTCAGTGGTGGGCGGGGTGGCCAGCCGCTGCTGAACGTAGGTCGAGGCGAACACTATGAAGGCCAGGATCAGGCTTGTGTCCGGCTGTCCCAGGTCCATCCAGAGGAAGTTGTTCTCCAGTGGCACCGCCTGCTCGATGTAACCCCAGGGGTAGAGCCGCTGCGATAGGCCTATGACGCTCTCGGGCGTTCCCCCCACTATGATCCTTAGGGCGTTATAGAGGGCAATCCAGATGGGGAACTGAACAAGCATGGGTAGGAGGCAGCCTAAGGGATTCACTCCCGCCTCGCGGTAGAACTTCATCGTCTCTTCCTGGCGGCGCTTGGGGTCCTTGTACTTCTTCTGGAGCTCCTGGATCTTGGGCTGAAGGGCAGACAGGGCCCGCGAGGAGCGAATCTGGCGCAGGGTGAGGGGCATGGTGAGCAGGCGCATCAAGATGGTGAAGATGATGATGGCCACCCCGAAGTTGCCCAGGACGATGTTGTTGAGGATGATTAGGGCGTTGGTTATGGGGTTGACGAAAACGAGATCCCAGAGAACCATGCCCTAGCCACCTGACTCGGTTAGGACCACCGGAGCGGCCCTGCCGTCCTTGTCCACTGTGAACAGGTCGCCGCCCTGAGCGCTGATGTAGGCCATAGCTCCCTGGGCCAAGGGGTCGGACAGGACAGTCTTGGCTAGGTCGATGGGCAGGGGCCACACGAGCTGGCCATTCTGGGGATCAAGACCGTACAGCTTACCCTTGCGGTTAACGACAAGCAGCACATCGTCGAGGAGCACCGGCGCTGCCCGTACGGGAGCCTCTGTATCGAAAGGCTGCTCCCACTTGGGGCTGCCGTCGTTCACGTCCAAGGCGTAGACCTTGCCGTCCAGACAGCCGGCGTAGACGCTGTCCTCTAGAACCAGCGGCTGCGTCCAGAACCAGTCGTCGGCCTTGAATTGCCACTTCTCTTCGCCGCTGGCGGCATCCAGGGCGCGGATCCTGCTGTCCAACCCCCCCACCAGGAGCGTCCCGTCGGCGAGCACGGGTGTGGACGCCAGGCCAGCCTTGGCCTTGAAGTGCCACTTCTCTTCGCCGCTGGCAGCATTCAGGGCGTAGGCCTTCTTGTCCATGGACGCCGCGTAGACGACACCGTCCGCCACCAGCGGCGTCGCCCAGATGCTATCGCCGCTCTTGAACAGCCACTGCAGGTCGCCAGTTTCAGCGTCGAAAGCATAGAGCTTGCCGTCGTCCGAGCCTACATACACCATGCCGTCCTGAACGATGGCGCTGCCGATAATGGGCCCGCCGGTCTCTACCTGCCAACGAATGTCGCCTGTCTCCAGGTCCAGGGCGTAGACCCAGCCCTCGTAGGCGCCGAAGTAGACGGTGCCGTCAGCCACCACTGGCGTGCTGTAGATGGCCTCGGGGTCGATCTTGCTGCCATCAGGATGCTTCTGGTCCTTGGGGGGGAAGTGCCAGAGCACGTTGCCGCTCGAGTCCTCGATTTCGATCGCGGCCAGCTCTCCCCGCCCGATGCTGGCCACCAGGCGGTCGTCTGCCAGCGTCGGCCCTGCCCAGCCCTCGGGCTGGGCGATCCCGACGCACGCTGTAGCAAGAAAGAGGGTCGCCAGCACCAGCAGGAGGAGGAAAGACGACCCTAAGAGCTTTTCACTTCGAACTGTATTCCTCCTGGCAGAGGCGATGTTCCCTGGCTGGCCTAATGGATGGGCTAGGGAACAGGGTCACAGCCGCCGGCGCTGAAAGGATGGCAGCGGAGCAAACGCCGCAGGGTGAGCCATGCTCCCCTTGCTAGACCGTGGCGCTGGACGGCCTCGTAGCCATACTGGGAGCAGGTAGGGAGGTAGCGACAGGAAGGCGACATCGTCGAGGAGATGTGCCGCTGGTAGAAACGGATCGCTGTCAGCACTACCCTTTTCACTGTTCCTCCCCCGCCTGCTGCCAGACAGGGTCAGCCCCGTCCAAAAGGCGAGCGCGGGATAGCAGGTTGACTATCGCCTCTCGTAAGTCGTGATAGCTTGCCCTGGCAGCCGGAGGTCGTGCGAGAAGGATCAGGTCCCATCCTGGCTGAACGGCCAGGGGTCCCAGCCCTTCCCTTAGTCGCCGCTTGAGCCGATTTCGCACCACTGCCTTGCCCACGCGCTTGCTAACAACGAATCCGCAGCGGTGGTGAGGCAAGTCGCTAGGCAAGGCGCGTAACACCAACAACTGGTTAGCCCAGGCGTGACCCTTTCGATAGACGCTAACAAAGTCCTTGCGTGCCTTCAGCCGTTCCCTCTTCTTCATATGCCGACAGCCTATGGCGGCAGGCCGCAGCTAGACAGCGAGACGCGAGCGCCCCTTGAGCCGTCGGCGCTTGATCACGTGACGACCGCCGCGGGTACTCATGCGAGCGCGGAAACCGTGCTTGCGCTTGCGAGGGATTCGTTTCGGCTGATAGGTTCGCTTGGGCACAACCCTCTCCGCTGCCTCAGGCTGCCGCCATTATACTTTAGGGCTCGTGGCGGGGTCAATTGAACCTGCCTGCCAGCAGGCAGGTTCGTCTACGAGCCTGGGCTGGCCAGCAGGGTAGGATGAGCAGCGCCACCGTAGAGAAAGCGGTACATGGCGTAGTTCTCGAGCACCGCCTTTACAAAGGTGCGGGTCTCGGTAATGTCCATGAGCTCGACGAACAGGTCCATGTCCGCCGCGGGAAGGCTTTCCCGCCAGCGGCTGGCGTTGCCCGGGCCGCCGTTGTAGGCGGCCAGGGCGAGGAAGAGGTCGCCGTCGAAGAGATCGAGCTGGCTGCCCAGGTAGTGGGCACCGAACTGGATGCTCACCAGCGGCCGCAGCAGGTCTGAGGTCGAGAAGTCCTCAACGTTTAGTTTTCCCACGATCTCCTGGGCGGTAAGGGGCATAACCTGGGTGAGGCCGAGGGCGCCGGCGGGTGATCCGGCCGTGGGGTCGAAGAAGCTCTCCTGGCGGATCATGGCCAGGAGGAGGAGGGATGACAGGTCGTTTTCGGCGGCAGCAGCATCGATGAGCGGTAAGTAGTCCAGGGGGTAGGCCAGCTCCAGAAGGGCCCGCGGGGCCTGCTCCAGGGGGACGTCGGCGCCCTCCACCAAGTCGGTGGCGGCGCGGGCTGCCAGATGGGTGAGGCCGAGGTCCTGCAAGGCGCGCGCCAGGCGGTAGAGGCTCCAGGGCTGCGAACGGCTCTGATCGATAAGCCAGAGGCACTCGTTGGTCGCCTTTCGCGTCAGGCCCAACCGGTGAAGCTCCTGGCTCCGCCGCCAGGCTGGCAGGTCGAAGGGCGACGGTTCGGCCGCCATCGCCTCCGGCCCCCAGAGGGAGGCTAGCCATCCTTCGGCTGCATCCCAATCAGGGGCGGCCACCGTTGCGTTCTCATCGGGTCCGAAGGGGAGGGCGACGGCGGCCTCTTCCCTAAGCCAGGCCTCCGCTCGCAGGGCGTAGAAGCTGGCGGAGGCGGCCTCCAACGCCTGCTGGAAGTGGGTGGATGCTCCCTCCCCGTCATCGAGGAAGACTAGGTCTGCCCGTCCCAGCCAGAGATGGGCCTGAGCGCGGCGCTCGGGGCTGATGAAAGCGTCGAGCATCTCCTCCCACGCGGCGCTGGCCGCCGCCGGGTCGCCGGCCTGATAGGGGATCAGGCCGCTGAGGAAGGCTGCCCTGGCCGCCCAGAGGGAGTCAGGGTGGGCCTGCCAGAACTGTCGGTAGGCTGCGGCGGCTTCAAGCGGCCTATCCACCTCGTCAAGAAGGAGGGCATGGGCCCAGGCCGCATCCTCGGCCAGATCGCCGTCAGGGTCGAGCTGGAGGGAGGCCTCGTAGTCGGCCAGGGCCTCTTGCGGCTCGTCCTGTCGCTGGTGGATGGCCCCTCGATAGTAGTGGGCGGCCGCCGCCTGGGGCCCAGGAGGGTTGCCCGCCAGGACGGAATCGAAGGCAGCCAGGGCTTCATCATAGGCCCGCTGGCGGTAGTGGACGATTCCCTGGGTCAGAAGGCCTAGCGGCACCTCTGCCGCCCGGAGCGAGTCAAGGGCGTTCGATGCCTGGGGCGACTCAGGGTGCTGCTCTACGATCTCCAGCAGGGCTTGCCGCCAGCGCTCGCCGTCAGCCAGGCCGCGACTGAGACCGGCGATACGGGACAGGGCCAAGGCCTTGTAGGCATCGGAGGGGCTCTCCTGGAGAAGCCTGTCGTACCACTGGATGGCCTGTTCGTCGTCGCCCGTCTCTCGACAGGCGTCGGCCAGCCTTAGAAGCAGGGTCGGTGCCAGCGAGGGCGGCACGTCGAGGGCCAGGGCCTTCTCCAGCTCTTGGGTGGCCTTGTCGTGATGGCCCTCCTGGACGAGAAGCTGGGCCAGCTCCAGGCGGGCGTAGACGGCCGCCGGCCCCTCGTCGTCGGCGTAGTCCTCCAGAGACTGGCGTGCCTTCTCCCCCTCGCCCAGGGCAGTGTAGACCTGGCCTAACAAGAAGCGGGCGCGCAGGCTTTCTTCCTGCGAGGGGTTGGTATCAATATAGGCCTTCAGTTCAGTGACGGCATCATTGTATTGCTCGATGGTGATGTAGGTCAGGGCCAGGTCGTAGCGGGCCCACTGCTGGGCCTGGCCGTCGGTCTGTTGGACCACCCTCTGATAGGCGGCCACGGCCTCCTCGTACTGGCCGTTGCGCTCATACTCGCGGGCTGCCGCCAGGGCGGCCGCCGTCTCGCTGGGCACGGTAGGGGTAGCGGTGGCCTCTAGTGGGGGCGCGGTTTCGTCGCCGCAGGCCACAAGGAGGGCCAGCCCCACCATGGCCAGCAGCGCTATCCCAGCCCTGGAGGGCGCTCTCATGGCTTGTGTAGTATAAGGGTCATCTGCTGGCTCGTCTTTGTCGTTGACAATGCTCGAAGCGAAATGTTACGCTACCTCACACTGCTCAGGCAAGGTGGCGAATGCGGTTGTGAATGTGATCCGTTGTACAGTGGTGGATGAGCGGGGTGCCGTCAGCTTCATAGTCCATGCTGATGCCTTATCGGCCCTGGCTGCTGCTTGCTCGACCAACCCTTCCAGCCTGGAGGAACTGCTGGAGGGAGTTGAGCCCTACTATCACAACCTTGGGGAGCAGGTGCTCAACGGCCTGGCCATCTTTGAAGAGCGTAATGCCAGAGGCAACTATCAGGCCATTCACCAAGCCCTGAAGTTCTGTGCATCCCATGAGCAGCCTGTGTTCCGGGTCGTCGATGACTTGACCCGCGAAACCAGCTTGCGGCCGGTGAAGGCGGGCGCTGTGGTCTTCAACCTGCGGGCCAGGCGCATCATCCAGATCACCAACACCTATCAGGAGATACGGCGCACGGGCCATGCCCGCGTGTTCGATGGCAGCGGCCTCACCGATACCGTCTACAGCTACCGTCTGCCGAAGGATTGGGCCCTGGTCCCCTGACCGGCGCCGTCTGACCTTGTAGAAACCTTTTCTGCGCGGGCGCGTTTTAGATTAGCGAAGTGAATATGAAGCCGCAAAGCGTATCTTCACAGCCCTGGCAGGGGCGTCCGATCTGGGCGGAGATTGACCTGGACGCTCTGGCTAATAACGTTCGTCTTCTCAAGAGCCAGGCCAACGGGATCGGCTGGGCGTCATCTGCGTCGACGAAGGGGAGCAGCTTCGCCGGGCTGGCATCGCTGCGCCCATCCTGGTGATGGGCTATACGCCGGCGGGGGAAGCCCAGCGTCTGGCCGACCTGTCCCTCACCCCCTCGGTTGTCTCTCACGAAATGGCTCTCGCCCTCGCTCGCGTGGCCAGCGAGCGGGGGATCGAGATGCCCGTCCACCTGAAGGTGGACACCGGCCTCAACCGCTACGGCCTTTCCCCCAGCGAGGCCCCTGACCTGGGCCGCTGGCTGCGCGACTTGGCCGGTATTCGGGCGGAGGGCCTGTTCACCCACTTCGCCTCGGCCGACGAGGGGGACAAGAGCCACACGGTGGAGCAGCATCGGCTCTTTCTATCGGTGGCCGAGCAACTGGACTGGGTGCCTATTCGGCACGTGTCCAACACAGCCACCCTTCTGGGCATGCCTGACATGAGTTTGGAGATGGTACGGCCGGGCTTGGGTATCTATGGTTGCTACCCTTCCAGCCACGTGAAGCGAAGCCTACCCCTCAGGCCCGTGCTGTCCCTTAAGGGCCGCATAGCCCGTCTGACCTCCCTTGCGGCGGGCGAGTCTGTGAGCTACGGTCGTACGTGGAGGGCATCTCGTTCAAGCCTCATCGGCCTAGTGACGTGCGGCTACGCCGACGGCCTGCCCCGTGGCCTCTCCAATCGCGGTAGTGTGCTCGTCCGCGGCCGGCGGGCGCCGATCGTGGGGCGGGTGTGCATGGACATGTGCATGGTCGACGTCAGCGACATCCCCGGTGTGGCCCTGGACGACGAGGTGGTGATCATCGGCCGCCAGGGGGAGGAGGAGATATCGGCTTACGAGGTGGCCGAGCTGTGCGGCACTATTAGCTACGAGATACTGTGCGGCATCTCCGCCCGCGTGCCCCGCCTCTATCTGCGGCAGGGGCGCATGGTCTCCAAGCAGACGCTGGTGCTGGAGCTTCAGGATGAGGTGGCGGCGGACATCCCCGAGGGGGTGCTGGCCGAGGGGCCTTCGCCGGGCGACGCTTGAGCAGATTGACAAAGGGTTTGAGCTAATCTAACTTCTCCTTGTGAGTCAACGTTCCGGTTCTGAAGAAGAAGGCCATCCCGCCGAGGGGATGGGAGTGGTGAGGGGCAAGGCACAGCGGAAGCCTCTGCTCATCTTCGGTATCGCCATCTTTGCTGCCGCTGCTTTCTACCTGGCTCTCATCGTGGCCACCCAGGCCGACGATATTTTCCTGCCCGGCAACGAACTCAACCTGCCCGGTCTCAATAGGCTACCCGGCATAGATAGCGGTAACCCCGAGGCCGCCAGCATCGAGGAGCGGATCAACATCCTGGTGATGGGCCTCGACCGCCGCACAGACGAGCCGAAGGACTCTCCCACTCGCACCGACACCATGTTCGTGGTCAGCATCGATCCCTACAGCAAGACGGCCGGCGTCTTCAGCATCCCTCGCGACCTGTGGGTGGAGATCCCCGACCGTCAGGGAGGCTACTTCGAGGACCGCATCAACGTGGCCTACGAATATGGGCCCATCAGGAAATATCCAGGCGGCGGGCCGGGCCTGGCCGTGGCGACTGTGGAGCACAACTTCGGCATCGAGATCGATCACTACATGGTGCTGGACTTTGTGGGCTTTATGGAGCTGGTCGATACCGTTGATGGCATCGATGTGGAGGTGGAGGATTATATCGTAGACCCTTCCTACTGCTTGACGGCCAACTGCGATGACCGTCAGATCATCGTGTTCGAGCCGGGGGTAGAGCACATGGACGGCGAGCGGGCTCTAGCCTACGCGCGCGTTCGCTACGGCTCCGGCGACCTCCAGCGCATCGAACGGCAGCAGGAGGTGATAAGGGCAGCGGTGGACGCGGCCCTAGACGCTAAACTGCTCATGCCCAACAGGGCCGTCTCTATCTACAATAAGTTCCGCGATGCGGTGAACACGGATGTCAGCGTTTTCAAGGTGCCGGGACTGGCCCTGCTGGCCAAGGAGATCCCGCCGGAGAACATCACCACCATCTCTCTGGCCTCGGCGGTGCAGGACGCAGTAATCGGCGATGCCCAGGTGCTGGTTGCCGATTGGGACAAGGTGGAAGCGCTGAAGCGACAGGTCTTCTTCGACGGCCGGTTGCGGTCTGAAGGGGCCTTTGTGGAGGTACAAAACGGCACCGGGGCACCTGGCTTGGCCACCAGTGTTGTGAACTACCTGGCCAGCCGCGGCCTGCCGCAGACAGACGTCGCTATCGGCGATGCCAGCGACAGTCTATATTACCAGGAAACACTAATCTACGACCTGGCGGGGAAGGAGTACACCGCCAAGAAGCTGGCCGAATGGCTAAGCTTACCGAACGACCGCATACGGGAGGCGGAGACAGACGAAGAAACTCCTGTCCCCACCTCCCCGGCTGATATTCTACTTATTCTGGGCACCGACGCCCAAATCCCCGAGAGCTAACCCCTCGGCCTGTTGGCTGACGCTGGGGGGTAGTTCGTAGTCTACTGCTCGAACCAACTCCCCATCTGCATGAGGGTGCCCATGTCGCCAGTGAAGGTAAACTGGCCGCTCATGAAGGCGGTGGTTGCGTCCAGCTCGCGGCGCATGATCTTCAGCCAGACATCGGAGGGGGTGTTGATGGTGACTGTGGGGCTGGCGTGCTCTCCTTCGCTGGCAGTGCAATTGCCTTCCTTGACCTCGAGGTAATAGTCGCCGGCCTCGGGCCCCGTCACCTTGAACTGGATGACCGCGCTAACGCCCGCTGCCTTGTCGGCCTTAAACTGCGTGGGCATTCCCAGGAGCCCTTCCTTGCAGGTCTCGGGAAGCTGCTGAGCCATAGTGCACCTCCTTCTTGGTGACTGCTAAGTTCGCGACGCAGTGCCGCCCTAGAATACCACCAAAGACTTTAATCGTCCATACCCAGGCGCAAGGAAATATGCCGTGAGTTCATCATGAATTTTGGAGCGATGCGTGGTTACTTCCGCTGTCTCGAAGCCGTTCTGGACAGGCTGCGGACGCTCGGGTTCAGCCTATTTTTCTTTCTTCTTGCTAGCGCGTCTCTTCTTGGGTACTTCCTCAGCGGTGGCTTCCTTCTTCTTGGCGCGACGCTTCCGAACCGGCGCCGCCTTCTCCTCGGCGACGATAGCCGCCGCCTGCACAGTGCTGTACTTCTTCATGAGGCGGCCCTTGCGGCGAGCGATGCTCCTATGGTGGAGCGCTCCCTTTTGGGCCGCTCGATCTAGAGCGCTGATGGCTACCCGCACCGCCTCGTCCGAGGCTTGCTGGTCGGCGCTGGCCATCGTTAGCTCGGCACGGCGAACGGAGGTCTTGGCGGCGCTACGGCGTGCTCGGTTACGCGAGCGCTGCTGCTCAGACCTTCGCCAGGCCTTGGCCGCTGAACGACTACCCAAAGGGATGCTCCCTCCTTCGAAGCAAACTGGGGCTATCATAAGCGAGTCGGGTTGTTTTGTCTAGTGGAACTTGCCTGGGGAGCTGTTGCTATAATGAATGGCCTGTAAGGCGAGGACACAATGGTGGGTAAGAGCGGCAGCGAAGCGATCTTCTCCCGGCCCTGGGGTGGGGTAGCGGGGGCGGCCATTATCGTGGCGGTCGGCTTCTTGGGCAGCCGCCTCCTGGGCGTGGTCCGCACCATGGCCATCGCTGACGCCTTTGGCACCAGCCCCGACCTTGACGCCTACTGGGTGGCCTTCCGCCTGCCCGACCTTATCTTCCAAGTGCTGGCGGGCGCCGCCATGGGCAGCGCCTTCATCCCCACCTTCGCCCGCTATGTCGCCCGGAAGGATGAGGACGAGGCCTGGCACCTGGCCAGCTCGGTCCTGAACCTGGTCGCTGCCATGACCGGTGTTCTGGCCGTAGCGGCGGTGCTCCTGGCCCCCTGGCTCGTGCCCCTAATGGCGCCGGGCCTGGAGGGAGGGTTGCAGGACCGGGCGGTGGAGCTGACCCGTATCATGCTGGTGTCGCCCTTCCTGTTTGCCATCAGCGGCATGCTCACCGGCATCCTTAACGCCCGCCAGCACTTCTTCCTGGTGGCCCTGGCGCCCATGTTCTACAACCTGTCCATCATCTTCGGCGCTGTCTTCCTGTCCGAGCCCTGGGGGGTGCACGGGCTGGCCGCCGGCGTGGTCCTTGGCTCCGGTCTCCACCTGCTGGTGCAGGTGCCGGGGCTTTTCGGCGTGGGCATGAGGTATCACCTGGAGGCCCGCTGGCGCCATCCAGGGGTGCGGGAGGTAGGCCGCCTGATGCTGCCAAGGATGGCGGGTCTGGCCGCCGCCCAGGCCAACTTCGTGGTGGCCATCTTCTTCGCCTCGCGTTTGGAGGTGGGGAGCATCTCCGCCCTCAGCTATGCCTGGATGCTGGCGATAATGCCCCTGGCCTTGTTCGGCGTGGCCATCGCCACCGCCGTCTTTCCCACCATGGCCCAGCAGGCAGCCACCGATAGTCTGGATAGAATGCAGAGCACGCTCTACGCCAGCCTCCGCTACATCCTCTTCCTTATCATCCCGGCTAGCGTAGGCCTCATCCTCCTGCGGGAGCCGCTGGTGTCTCTCCTGCTGGAGCGAGGCGAATTCGACCCAAGGTCGGCGAGCATCACTTCCTCCGCCCTCCTCTTCTATTCGTTTGGCTTATTCGCTCACAGCGGCGTCGAGATCCTGAGCCGCGGCTTCTATGCCCTGCGCGATACCCGCACGCCGGTGGCCCTGGCCGTGCTCTCGATGGTGCTGAACCTACTGTTCAGCATAGCCTTGGTGGGCCCGATGGAGCACGACGGCCTGGCCCTGGCCATGTCCCTGGCTACCATAATCGAGGCCTCCCTCCTCTTCATCGTTCTCCAGCGGCGGCTGGCCGGCCCCGAGGCCGGCTATCTGGCGAGCTTCCTCCTGCGCACGGTTGCCGCTACCGCCCTCATGGCGGCGGTGGTGGCGGCGTTCATAGCGGTGGAGGAGGCCGCCGACCCTCTGGGCGCCCACACCGTCTGGGAGGCTCTGGTGAAGGTGGTAGGGGGTGGCGCCCTGGGTGGCGGCACCTTCTTCCTGGCCGCCCTTGTTCTGCGCTGCGAGGAGGCTCGCGCCTTCTGGCGTCGCCTGGGTTTGGTTCGTTGGCGATAGGCTTGTGGTTGCTTTTCCGACCAAACTGACCTATAATTTGTCTAGAAATGGCTTACAGCGATAAGGTTCTCATATGTCGCGATTGCGGCATCAGTTTCACCTTTACGGCGGGTGAGCAGGCTTTTTATGCCAGCAGGGGCCTGTTGAATCAGCCGACCCGCTGCCCCTCATGCCGTTCGGTGCGCAAGTCGGGTCGAGCGCCGGAGGAAGGTGGCTACGTGCACTATGGGGCCGCCGCCAGCTTTGGCGGACGTACGCCGCGCCAGATGCACCCGGCGGTGTGTGCCGAGTGTGGCCAGATGACGGAGGTGCCCTTCCTGCCCAGGGGCGACAGGCCTGTCTATTGCAGCGAGTGCTATAACAAGATCCGCGACCGCTCATAGGGGATAGCGGCAGCCCAATCCCAGGGGCTGGTATGTGGCCAGCCCTTATCTCTTTCGGTAGAGCGCTGATGAGTAGAAGAATAGCCATTATTCAGCTTTCCCGCCTCCTGGGCAAGGAGGAGTTCTACCGGTATCTCTCTCTGGAGGACGGTTCAGAGCCGGAGGAGTTGAGCGGTGAGCAGATGGCGCGACTACGCTTCCTGGTGGACGAGCGGCTGGAGGAGCTAGTGCGGGGGTTGGCTGGTGAGGTGGTGGCCTCCGACGATGTTACTGACGTTGTGTCGGGCGTGGCCTATCTGGAGGACCGTCTGTCCTTCTTCAGCGAGCTGCTGACCGAGGGCCAAAAGGAGAAGGTTCGCGACGGCTTCCGTAGCTTCTCCTCTCGCTGGTGATGAGCCGAGATGTGTGCGCGGTTGACACAGACGGGGGCCGAGGCTAGACTGAGGGCAAATCGGACAAAAGGCGACGACGGAGACGAGTAGGGTGGCTCATCTGCCTGCCCCGTATGGAATCGGGGCCCAGCGAGTCTCGTAGGGTGCAAGGGGACGCAGTCCTGGCCGCTCGAAAATCCCTCCCGAGCCGCCGACCGAACGCCCCGACAGGTCGGGGTCAGTAGGCTCGGCCGGAGCGCCCACCGTTACCAGGGGCAGGGGCATAACCCCGACGCGTCGGGGCGTGCCTCGAGAGAGCGCCCCGACGTAGTCGGGGAACAAGGGTGGTACCGCGGGTATCTTGAATGAGGCGCCCGTCCCTTAGGGGGCGGGCCTCTTTGATTCGGGGGAAGGGATGGCGTTCTCACCATTGCTGGTAACGATTCTAGGCGAGCCTTCGGTCTGGATTGGGAGCGGCGAGAAGGAGTGGAAGGAGAAGGTCTTCGCAGCATCTAGGAAAAGCTTCGAGGAGGGTGGCTATTCGCAGCCGGTGGGGGAAGATTGCACAGTCGAGCTGAACTTCTACCTTTCTCGGCCTCGCCTGTATCAACTAGACATAGATAACTTGCTGAAGCCGGCGATAGACGCACTGGGCACGGCCATATTCCATCCCGGCAAGACGGGCCGACAATATGACTCCGAAGACGTGTGGATTAGAAAGATAGTGGCCCAGAAACTTATCGACGACAGTAACCCGAGACTGGAGATAAAGGTGAGCCCGTGGGCAGAGGCATAGGACATGTTCAAACCGGTCGATAGCAAGGTGAGCTTCCCCCAGCTGGAGGAGGACATCCTCCGTCTGTGGAAGGAGCGGGACATCTTCCACAAGAGCATCGATCAGCGCCCCGAAGACCGCCTGTTCATCTTCTACGAGGGCCCTCCCTACGCCAACGCCAGCCCCGGCATCCACCACGTGCTGGCCCGCGTGTTCAAGGACGTGATGGTGCGCTACAAGACCATGCGCGGCTATCGGGTGCCCCGCAAGGCGGGCTGGGACACCCACGGCCTGCCCGCTGAGCTGGAGGTGGAGCGAGAGCTCGGCTTCAAGAGCAAGGCCGACATCGAGAGCTTTGGCATCGAGGAGTTCAACCGCCGCTGCCGCCAGAACGTCTTCACCTATCTGAAGGAGTGGG
>Ga0111208_1007_pt1 | contig 14352 bp, 9 predicted proteins | sample DeeMarSWOR152_54_FD_80380 | JGI IMG/M metagenome (GOLD analysis project Ga0111208, IMG submission 80380) | Dehalococcoidia bacterium DG_22 | reverse complement strand
ACTTGACTCCTTCGAACCAGACATTGAGCGCGGTAGTGAGGTCGGGCGGGTTGAAATTGGCCTGGCCATCGACGATGACGTCGAGGAGGGCTGGCTTGCCCGAATCCACCGCTCGCTTCAGGGCGGGGGTGAGATCCTTGGGGTCTTCCACGCGCTCGCCGTACCAGCCGGCGGCTTCGGCCATCTTGTCGTAGCGCACGTCGGTGAACTCCACGCCGATGTAGCGCTTGGCGAAGGCGCTGTCCTGGGCATTCTTGATCATGCCGAAGGCGTGATCGTTGTTGACAATCATGACGATGTTGGTCCCCAGGCGGACGGCGGTCTCCAGCTCCTGGATGTTCATCATGAAGAAGCCGTCGCCGCAGATGGCATATACCGGCCGGTCGGGGCAGATGAGCTTGGCGGCGATGGCCTTGGGAAGGCCGTCGCCGCCCTGACCGGAGTCGCAGGCCCAAAGGTAGGTGGACGACTCGTACATGGGGGTCAGGTACTGGGTCCAGATGCTGGTGTTGCCGCCGTCCGTGACGAAAACGGCATCTCGAGGGAAGAAGGCGCGGGCATCCCTGACCACGCGCAAGGGGTGGATGGGCGCAGCGTCGGAGCTGGCGAGATTCTCGAAGTTCTGCAACCAGGCGGCCTGGGCGGCTCGATATTGGGCTAGTTGAGGGCTCTCCTCTCGCGGCTCGATCATGGTGTCCAGGGCGGCGTTGATGTCGCGCAGTGTGGCCTTGGCGTCGCCGAGGATGGCGAGGTCGACCTGTCGGTTCTCGGCGATGCTCTCCGGGGCGGTATCGATCTGGATGGTCTTCTGCTCCTCGGGCTTGCCCCACATCGGCGGCTTTCCCCAGAGGTCGAAGCCTCCCAGACGGGAGCCGATAACCAGCACGAGGTCGGCCTGGGCGTGGGCGGCGATGGAGCCGAATCCCAGAGGCATGAGGTAGAGGGGATGGTCTTCGGGGATGGCGCCGCGGGCGGTGACGTTGGTGGACATAGGGCATCCCAGAAGCTCGGCCAGGGCGATGATCTCGGAGGTGGCTCCCGAGCGCAGCGAGCCGCCGCCGGCGTGGATGACAGGGCTTCTGGCCTGGGCCAGCATCTCGGCCGCCTGCTTGACCAGCTGGGGGTCGCCGCTGGGAGGGACGGTGGGGCGATAGCGGGAGGGCGGCAGGATGTTGACCTCGTCCTCTTCGCCTTCCGCGAAGAGAACGTCCACCGGCAGGTCGAGGTGGACGGGCCCGGGGCGGCCGGTGGTCGCCTGGCGAAAGGCCTCCTGTACCATGTCGGGGATTCGGTTCCAGTGAGAGACGAGGGCATTCCACTTGGTGATGGGCTTGAACAAGCCGAGGTGGTCGCATCCCTGGGTGGAACCGTGGTCGGGGTAGGACTTCCAGGTCTGGTTCTGGGCGGTCAATACCAGCATAGGTATGCTGTTGACATAGGCCTCGTAGACGCCGGGCACCAGGTCCACCGCCCCCGGGCCCACCGTGCCCAGGCAGACTCCCACCTTCCCCGTCAGGCGCGAGTAGGTGTCGGCCATGTGGGCGGCTGCCTGCTCGTGGCGGGTCATGATGAAGTCGACGCCTGCTTCTCGGCCGAAGCGATGGATGGCGTCGAGGATGGTGGTTAGTTGGCCGCCGGGGATGCCAAAGATGAAGCGTACGTCTTCTTGGATGAGGCATTTCACTAGGACATCGGCTCCTAATATCTTGCTCACAGCGCTCTCCTTTCTGTCCCCCACATAATCCATAACTGGGCTGGGGTTGTCAAACAGCGGCGATGGGATTGTAGTGGATTGGCATTTGGCAGTCGCCAGCGGTGGCCTCAGGGGCTGAACGTCCAGGTGGCTCCGCTGGGGTCGGTGACGAGGACAAGGGGGCAGATGAACTGCTCCAGCTCGGTGAGGTCGCTTATGCCTGGCCTGTCGGGGATGAAGCGGCTCCAGACCTGACCGTCGCCGAGGACATAGATCACCGCCACCTGGCTGCTGATGTCGGCGGTGGCCGTCTCTATGTCCTGCGTGGGGCCGGCATAGCAGACGCTGTTCCATCCCGGCTCCAGGTTCACGGTCGTGAGGGCTGTGCTAGAGATCTCCTGCTGCCAGGTAGCATCGCTGCCCATGAGAATGAACAGCGAATCGTAGGGGCTGAAAGTGGCGATCGTGCTGACATCTGGTCGGCCGGCGAACCACTTGTCGAACTGCTGGTCGGGCCTCAAACGATAGATGGCGACGACGCTGTTCAGGGTGTTGGCCAGAGCGCTCTCAACGGGCTGCTTTGGTCCCCTGTAGCACACAGTGTTCCAGCCGTGCACGAGGGAAACGGGAAAGATGTTGTCGGGTGGAGGTGGGCCTGGGAACAGCTCCGGCCCGAAGCCAGCGAAGAGGGCATCGGCATCGCCTTGATAGGCGTCGGAGGTGATGCCTGCGACCACCGCAATGGGCTCATCGGAGGTGATGACTGCGGCTCCCTCGAAGTCCGATGGCAATAGTGGGTCAGCATGCTGGTCGAAGGTCTTGGAGCCCGTCACGCTGTCGCTGAAGCTCGCAGAGCCTCCGCCCAGTGCGTCGCCGTGGTAGGTGACTTCGATGTTGGCGGTGCCGCCGTCGGCTACCTGAACCTGGAACCAGGAGTTCCAGCCGGCAGCATCGCCGAGGGGTCCCTTCCAGCCGGAGTTCTTGTAGAGCACCGGTAGCCAAACGCTGGTAGAGGCCATGGACTGAGGGACACCAGCGAAGGCCTTGAAGGAGGCCTTGTCCGGGAGGGTCGAGGCCGTCGTCTGGACAACCGCCAGCGGCTGCTCACCAGTGATGACGGCCGAGCCCACAAAGCCATCGGGTAGCTCGGCCTCAAGGGCGTGGTCGATGACGGTGGAGGCTAGCACGACGAAGGTCTTGCGAAAGGAGCCGTCGGGCTCGGGAAGGCGCTCATCGCAGCAGTAGGTGACGGTCACCTCGGTCACCTGGGTGGGGTCAGCAGTGCTGATGGCCAACTTGGTGTTCCAGGCGGTGGCCTCGCCGAAGTTCTTGAACACCACGGGCACAAGGACGGCGGTGGACAGGTCGCCGGTCCCGGAAGGATCCCACCCCAGGCCCTTGTAGGAAGCGAAGCTGGGCCGCTCGCTGTGGAAAATGTCAGCGCCGGCGGCCAACAACGCAGTGGCCTCCTCTTCGTCGTTGGGTACCGTCTCTACGATGAGGGAGCCCTCGAACTGTTCGGGCAGTTCCTCAGTCATGTTGGCCTGGTTGCGTAGGATGACGCCCCCTGCTGGGAGGGGCAGGCCGCCGTTGGAGCACTGGGGGTCCGCCGGAGCATCGGCCAGCGGCTCGCTGAAGACCACCGTGCCGTCGTGGCTGCGATAGGTCATCTGCACGCAGACGGTGGCGGCTGTGCTCGCGTTCTGAAGGGCGAAGCGCGTGTTCCAGGCACCGTCGGGGCCGAAGCGACTGTAGATGAGCGGCAGGTAGATACGGTTGAAGCCAGCTGAGAGGCCGTCGTGGCCGCCCAGGGAGAGCAGGTCTCCCTGTTCGATGTACTTGAGGATGACGCTCTTTATGGGCTGATCAGCTGTGATCACGGCAGAGCCAGCGAAGCCGTGGGGCAGGTCAGGCTGCTCGGCTTGGTCGAAGACGGTCGAGGCGCCGGGAGCGAGCTCGTCGACCTTGTCCTGAGCGATGCGCACACCGTCGGGGTCGTAGTAGTCGACAATGACCGAAGCAGGGTACAAGCCGCCATTCTGCACCCAGAAGGAAGTGTTTTCTACCCCCAGGGTGTAGGGCTGGCCAGTGACGGCGGCGGCGGCAACGGAGTAAGCAGCGGGCTCGGCCTTAAGGCCGCGAGGGAGATTGAGGCTGACCAGAACGGCCAACAGCAACAGGGAAGCAGTGAAGCCTATCGCTACCCAGAGTGGTCTCCTCATGGCCTGTTGCGTCTTCCTCGCCCCATGCCTGAACTCGATGCCTTATCGTAGCTCGACCACGTTGGCAAGTCAATTTGAGCAGAGGGCCAGCAACAGGGCAGTGGCCCGGAGAGGCCCATTTCGTACCTCCCCAGCCGCTGGAGGAAGAGGCAGGGGTGCTCCCAGTGGCCGGCAAGCCTGCGGAGCACCCCTGTGGAAGGGAGGAACCTCGATCTACAGCGATGGCGGCGATTTTCACATGGGCGGTGAGCGCTCTGTTAGAGCCAGCGCGTCCCTAAGCACATAAGGGCTGAATATTCGTTTCATCTCCCCCATTCCTTTTCCGGTTGGTCGGACCGTTGCTTCGACAGTCCGTCCACTATCGCTGCCTGCTGTTGGCGATTGCCGGCAGCCAAGCTTGCGATAAGCCTGGGTCGTGCCCCCTGCGCATTCCTTTGGAACGGAGGAATGTGAGGATAGGCAAGGGTGGTGTGGAGGAAAAGGGGGGTCATCGCTTCTGAGGCCGACGTCCCTTTTCTGGCACCTATTTCGGCAGTAGAAGACTATCACCTCCTCCCTGCTCTACTGTGCAGGCTCCTGCCAGTGAGGGTGTGAGAACTGGCTGAGCAGGTTGCGCGGCACAGCAGTCCCTTGTCGGAAGTGCCCCGTGAAGGAGCCAGCAGGGAGGATGGAGACGACTGCCGCAAAGTCGAACGCTGCAATGGGCCTCCGACCATGCTTCTCCGGGCGAGGCGTCTTGGCCAACTTGCGGCGTTCGCAGATGCGATGTCGGACACTATGTCCCAACCTCCTTCGGCAGCCCGGCAGCCATAGCCTCTCGGCCTTAGGCCCGTAGCTTTGCGCCCCACCCTTTCGGACGGTTCGCCTTTATCGGGAGTGTGAGCACTCCGCTGGGCGTTGCCTAGTTAACATAACTAGACTCCATATGTTAGACATCGCCAGAGCGGAACTGTTACAGCGAATTGAGGGTGGAGGGGTAATTATTCCAACGGGCGTGGATCGTCGATGCTGGCTTTGCTCCGGCAGCGTGAAGGATGGAGATCGGGCGCTATTTTCGGGGGGATTGGAAGCTAACTACTTCTTTTCCCATATGAACTCGCAGATGGGATCGCCCTTGGGGATGGCCTTGGTGAGAACCCACCTGTATTGTGGATTGATGGCCTCGGCGATGCCGTCACATATGGGCTGGAAGGCGTAACAGACATCGACGGGGAGGTTCTGGAACGGGCAGGCGGTAACCTGCTTGACCACTCTGTCCGAACTGGCGTCGGTAGGCTTGCCCACGACCCTCAGCACCTGCTCCTCCATCAGGTGAGTGATGGCGGAGAGGGCCAGGGCATCGTTGCCGGTGATACCCAACTCTGGTGCCAGGGAAGCGATCTCTCTTCCTAGCTGCTTCAAGGACGCGTAGATGATTTTCTGGGTCTCTTCTGAGCCAAACCTGTCGACCATGGCTTGCATCAGCGCTGCGGCGGCGCGACCCAAAAGAACCACCGCCTGCTGGTGCGCCATCTGTGGAGGCAGCCGCGGCACCTGTACTTCGGCCATTGTCTTTCACATCCTTTCCCTATTCTTCCGCGGCATCATTATACCCCAAGTTTACTCATAGCCAACCTCCGGCGAGAGCGGGATGGTGCTTGGCATGAAAGTCCCACTGCCGCGGGCGATCTCCCGGCCAGCCGAATCGACTACCTCAGCCTCCGCTATGAAGAAACGGCGGGAACGGTGGATCACGCGACCGATTGCCCTCATTTCCCCCTCCGAAATGGGGCGAGTCAGGTACAGGTTGAACGAGACGGTCAGGGCAAGAACGTCGTCAAGCAGTGAGTTGACGGCGAAGAAAGCGGCATCATCGAGGGCCTTGAAATACAGGTAACCATGGGCGGCACCGAAGGCGTGAAAGAAATCCGGGCGCACGGGGATAGTCACCTCCGCGCGGCCCTCGCTAACTCGCATCGTCGGGGCGTGATATTTGTTCGTTGGTGCGGAAGCATACATCCGCTCCAGCTTTCGGTAGTGCTCCTCTTCGGTCAATTCGTACCTCCTCCTGCAGTCGGCCAGCGCGGGTTGGGGAGGGGAACGGCCGGGCGAATCTTGCAGCCTTGGTAAGGGCGACGGAACGCTTGAGCTAGGGGTTCGGCGGTGTCGGCTTCTGGGTGGGGGCGAAGCCGTGCCGCATCAGGTTCTCGGTTACGGTGCGGGGCTCCATGAACTGCTTGAGGTAGTCGGGGCCACCGGCCTTGGAGCCGATGCCCGACATGGCGAAGCCTCCGAACGGCTGGCGGGCCACCATGGCGCCCGTGCAGCCGCGGTTGATGTACAGGTTGCCGACGCGAAACCGCTCGCGCGCCAGTTCGATGTGGGAGCCGCTGCGGCTGTAGAAGGACCCGGTGAGCGCATATGGCGTGTCGACAGCGATGTCGATGGCTTCCTCTACTGTGGAGGCGCGCAGCACCGCCACTACGGGGCCAAAGATCTCCTCCTGGGCGATGACGGCCTGCCGGTTCACCTCGCCGAAGATGACCGGGGCCACGTAGAAGCCGCTGTCCTGGGGGGCTGTGCCCTGGAATAGGAGGGTCGCCTCACCGCGGCCGATCTCGATATAGCGTTCGATTCCGGCTTTGGCCTCGGCGGTGATGACCGGCGGCACAAAGGTGGCGGGGTCTTCGGGTGGGCCGACACGCAGGCTGCGCGTGGCCTCGACGACCCTTGAGACGAGGCGGTCGTATATGGCGTCGAGGGCGATGACGCGGCTGCAGGCACTGCACTTCTGGCCCGCGTAGCCGAACGCGCTCTTCACGATCCCGAGGACGGCCTGGTCGAGGTCGGCATCGTCGTCGACGATGATGGCGTTCTTGCCGCCCATCTCGGCGATGACCTTCTTGACCCCTCTCTGGCCCTCCTTGGTCTGTCCGGCCTTCTCCACGATCCACAACCCCACCTCGCGGCTGCCGGTGAAGGCGATTAGGTCCACGTCAGGATGCTCAACCAGAGCCGCTCCGACCGCGTCGCCGCGCCCCGACAGGAATTGGGCCACCCCAGGCGGGGCTCCCGCGCGGCAGAGGATGTCGACGAGGCGGGCGGAAATCAGCGGCGCTGGCCCCGCCGGCTTGAGGATGACCGTGTTGCCGGCCACGAGCGCTGCCGTCGTCATTCCGCAGGGGATGGCCAGGGGGAAGTTCCAGGGGGAGATGATGGCGGCCACGCCGCGGGGCTGATAGCGATAGTCGTTGTACTCACCGGGCAGGGAGAGCAATTCCTGAGGACTGGCCAGGGCGAGCGCCTCGTGGGCGTAGTACTCCAGGTAGTCGATGGACTCGCTGACGTCGGCATCGGCCTCCCGCCGGGGCTTGGCCTCCTCCAGAATCTCGATGGCGACCAGGTCATGGCGCTCGCGTCGCATGATGGCTGCCGCGTCGAACAACACCTGTGCCCGCTCCCTTGGCGACCGGTCTCGCCAGGCAGGGAACGCTTGTCTAGCGGCTTCAATCGCTTGACGTGCGAGATCGATGTCCGCCTGTCCCACATCGCAGATGACCTCGTCCGGCTGGGCCGGGTTCACGCTCGGTTGCCGCTCCGTCGTTTCGACGTGCTCGCCGGCCACGAGGGGGCCGCAGGTCTCGGGAAGGCGAGCCCTGAGCTGTTCGATGGCGGCGGCGAGGTCCTGTCGCCCGCGGGCGGTGTGGAAGGGCGTATCGGGCACGTTGCGGAACGGGCCCGGGACATCGATCGGCCGGACGCGAGGGATGGTCCTTGAGGGTGGTCCCGCGGGGGGCGTTACGCCCGGCGCGGCCAGCAGCTCGGAGATGGGGGCTCTCTCCTCGAACATCTCGAAGAGCCAGGACTGGCTGGAGGCATTCTCGAGCAGCCGTCGAACCAGGTAGCCCATGCCGGGGATGAGCTCACCCACCGGCGTGTAGATGCGGAGTCGCTCGTAGGAGGCGATGGCCGCCTGTAGGGCCTCCGCCATGCCGTATAGAAGCTGGAACTCGAGGGCGCGAGGCGGCAACCCCCGCTCCCGCGCGGACACAATGGCGTGGGCGATGGAGCGCGCATTATGGGTGCCGAACGCCGGGAGCAGGTGAGGGTACGCGTCGAGCAGGACTTCCGTGCAGCGCTCGAAGTTCGCATCCGTCTCCGCCTTGCTCTCGAACACCGGGATGGGCCAGGCATGCTGGCCGTTGACGATGCGCTCCTCATCCCAATAGGCTCCCTTGACCAGTCGGATCGTCAGTGGGGCGCCGCGGTCCTTTGAGAACTGAGCCAGGTCGCGGAGATCGTCGACGGTCTCGTACAGGTAGGTCTGCAGGGCCACGCCGACATGGGGATAGCTGGCGAACTCCGGCTCGGCCAGCAGGTCGCGGAGGATGCGCAGTGTGAGTTCCTTGTGCTCGTACTGCTCTATGTCCACATTGAGGAAGGCCCCGGCCTCGACGGCGCGGTGCATGATGGGGTCCATCCGTTGACGAACCCGCGCGCTGGTGTCGTCCGGCGCGGCCGAGCTGAACTGCGAGTAGAGGGACGTTAGCTTGATCGAAATGTTGAGGCGGGGGACAGCACCCCACGGCGCCTCGTCGAGGGCGGGGTCGGCGGGCCAGCGCTGGACAACGCGGTCGAGGGTGTCGAGGAGTTCGAGATAGCGGGCCTGGTACTCGTCCGCCTCGGCCTCGCTCACCGTGGCCTCTCCCAGCAAGTCCAGCGAGAAGCCGAGGCCGTCGCTGTGCAGCTTCTCTAGGACGGGCACGGCTTCCCGCGCCGTGCGGCCGGCTATGAAGCGCTGGCCCACCTCGAGGACGCTGCGCTCCACGAGATGGGCGAGGACCGGCCGGGCCAGGGCGCTGGAGGAGAGGGCGGTGCTGAGGCGACGGGGCAGCAGGCTGAGCGCCTCGCCGCCGAAGTAGTCGCGGAAGTGGCTGACTATGGCCTCCTCGTCCTGGAGCATGGGAAATACGTCGACGAAGCGCAGGACGTGCGTCTTGAGCGTTTCGTCGGCCACCGCACGACGGAGGAGTTGCTCGTACCACCACTCGCCCTCCCAGAGGTGGGGGCGATGGCGGTCCATCACTTCGATCAGGTCGCGTCCCAGACGGAAGATCTCTTGTTCGGTCTCGTGGCTAGTCATCGCTCTGCTTCACTCAGGAATCGGCGTAAGGTGTGGCCTCTATTCACTTAGGCCGATTATACACTGGCTTGCTGTGACGTGCGATTCTGCCAGTAAGACGCTGGCCACAGCGCAGGTGTTTCGCCACCAGGCCCTGGCGCTATCAGGATGTTGCCGTCGCCTTGCTTTGGTTGCGGGAGCAGCGGAGCGTGTGACATAGTGGCTACGTGGAACAGAGCATCTTGGTGACCTACTTCGGCCTAGGCCGCCTGGCCCCGCTGAGCAAGGATGCTTGTTCAGCATAAGTGGCTCGTCCTGGGGGCGGCGGTCTTCGGCCTGTTCATGGCCATCCTTGACGCTTCCATCGTCAACATCGCCATTCCCACCATCCAACGCGATCTTGACACTGACATCGAGACCGTCACCTGGGTGCTGAACGCCTACAACCTGGTGTTTGCCGTGCTGCTGATCCCGGCCGGCCGCATGGCAGACAGGTTCGGCCGCAAGAGGCTCTTCCTCATCGGCATCAGCATCTTTTCGCTTTGCTCACTGGGTGCGGGTCTGTCGGGGCGGATCGAGATGCTCATCGCCTGGCGCGCCGCTCAGGCTATCGGGGCAGCGATCATGGTGCCGGTGAGTCTGGCCATCCTCACTCTGGCCTTTCCAGCCCAGCAGCGCGGTCTGGCACTGGGCATATGGGGCGCTATGGCGGGCGTGGCGGGAGGCGTGGGCCCCACGCTCGGTGGGCTCCTCACCGAATACGTTGGCTGGGAATGGATATTCCTTGTCAACGTTCCGGTTGGACTGGTGGCAGTGCTGGCGGGCCTGGCCATCATCCGGGAGTCGAGGGACCCTGAGGCGATGCCGGGCATAGACCCAGCGGGGACGGCCATGCTATCTGTGTCGTTGTTCTCACTCACGTTCGGCCTCATCCGCGGTCAGGAGGTCGGATGGTCCTCGCTCTTTATCACCGGGCTGCTTGTCACATCGGCAGTGTCCGGGGCGCTCTTCGTTCTGGTGGAGAGTATCGTCAGTCACCCGATAGTTGACCTGCGTATGCTACGTGACAGGACGTTCTCCTCGGCGAGCGTCATGATCCTATTGTTTGGGCTCGGCTTCTTCGGTGCGTTGTTCTTCGCCATCCAGTACCTCCAGGTCGTAGAGGGCTACTCGACGCTGAAGGCGGCGTTCGCGGTTACGCCGTTCTCGGCATCGATCATGCTTACGGGGCCGTTGGCGGGGCGTCTAACGGACCGCTTCGGGCCACGCCCTCTGGTGGTAGCGGGGGTACTCTGCTTCGGCGGCGCCCTGTTCTTCGCTTCGCGTCTGGAGGGCGGAGTGCCATATCCGCAGATAGCGTGGCGGTTCGTAATGGCTGGTGTTGGAGCGGGCCTGACCTTCGCCCCCGTGACCAGCGCTGTGATGAGTTCGGTGGCAGGCGGAAGGGTGGGGGTGGGCGCGGGAGTGTTCAATACCGCCCGACAGGTAGGGTTCACCCTGGGGCTGGCCATTCTGGTAGCCGTCTTCGTGGGGGCTCTACCCCCGCGGATGGCCGAGGCCCAGGAGCAGGCGACGACCCTGGTCGAGCAATCGGAGCTGCCAGCGCCCGTCAAGGAGGGCATCATCGAAGGGATGCGCAGCGCCCCGCCGGAGGCGATGGAGCAGGCGGTGCGGTCGGGCACAAAGCCGACCTTCGACCTTTACGAACAGGTGAAGCAGACTGTCGGGGCGGAGCTGGCCGATCCTCTGCGGCAAACCCTTGACGAGCTTTCGGAGGAGCTGCAAGCCGTGTTTGCAAAGCGGACTGCCAGCGCGTACGACCGTTCGTTCCTAGTGGGAGCCATCTTCGTCTGGGTAGGCATCGTGCCCGCGCTCCTGCTGGGGCGAGGGTTGGGGGGAGGGCCCCGCGCAGGGCCGCGGAGGCCTGGGGCGGCTGTGGACTAGCGATGGTCTCTCACGCCGAGGGCAGCTGCGGAGCGTGCGGCGGAGACTTGACCCGCTACCCTGGGAGGTGCTCTAATTTGTGGCACAACATGGTCTGGAACCTCTACAACCAGAATGTGCCCGACGAGAAGATCTTCGCCGCCCTCAAGCCCTAATTGAAGGAGGAAACGGGATGATCAAATTGACTGGCTACGTTGCCGTAGGCAACATGCCTGATGTCACAAGCCTGGCCGATCTCCGCGAGCTCCTCAAGTGGTTGGACGAGACCTGGGACGAGGCCAAGCGGGACGCCGAAGCCTGGGGCCTCGAAGGCGGAGATGCTCGAGTGGTCAAGCTAGGGATCACCATCGAGGAGGAAGAGGATTAGCCTGCCCCGGTTTGAGTCCATGCGCGCTCACAGCGCCGATTCCTCTAGGGGGCCGTACTGGGCGTCTTAGCTGACCCAGACCCTTGCTCCCCACGGCTGCCAGGCTGAATCAAGACCAGCGAGGTCGCGATGCGTGCCTTGTTCCTTCTTCTCCGCTTTGTAGTTGTCGCCTGGGCGGTGGTGTCCGCCCTGCTTCTCTACTCGCTCACACAGCGGTACAAGAGCAGCCGCGCCTGCCCATACAGTTGGCGCTGGATGCTCGATAACCTGCCCCGCCGGGTGGTGCAGCCGGTTCGCTCGACGGTTGACAGCTTTCACATAGACAAGGGCCACACTGTTCTGGAGCTGGGCCCCGGCCCCGGCTATTTCAGCGTCGAGGTTGCTCGCAGGCTTGGCCCCGAGGGACGGCTGGTCTGTGTGGACATCCAGCCTGAGATGATAGGCACGCTTCGCCGCCGTCTGCTGCGAGAGGGGGTTACTAACGCCCTGCCGATGGTAGGGGACGCGCTAGGCCTGCCCCTGGCTGATCGCTCGGTTGATTGCGCCTTCCTGGTCACCGTCCTGGGAGAAGTTCCTGACCGGCCGAAGGCGCTGGCCGAACTGCGCCGTGTCCTCAAGCCTGGCGGCATCCTTTCCATCACCGAGACCCTGCCGGACCCCGACTATCAGTTCCCGGATGTCGTGCGCGATCTCTGCCGGGCCAGCGGCTTCCGGTTGCTGGAGCACCATCGGCGCCTTCTTGGCTTCACGATGAACTTCGCAGTGGGCGAAGGCGCTCCCACTCCCTGACTCCGCGGGCGACGGAGGTGATGTCGCCCCGGAGGTCCTCCACTGGCGCTCGGCGAGACACGCCCCGATCCGGGCGCGACACTTGACCACTTCTGTGCTAGATTGGCATCCTGGGAGGGGCGATAAGCAACGTCTTCCGTGTCATGAGCAGGCAGCAGGAGGTGGGAAGTTGAGCACGCAGGTGGACTATGAGGGCAGGCTGAAGAAGATCCAGGCCAGGATGGATGAGCAGGACATTGACGTGTTGATCGCCACAAGGCTGAGCACCGTGGGATACGTCTTTGGCGCTTTCGTTCCCTGGCGGGGCGTGGCCGTCATTGCCCGGGAGGGCGAGCCGCAGCTATACGTGGTGGGGCTCGATAGCGAACGGGTAAAGGACGATGGCTTCTTCAAGAATGTGACCGGTGTGGCTCCCCTGAATAGGGGTCGAGCTGGGCCACTCACCCATCAGGATAGAGACCTTCCTGCTGGCCAGCGAGTACGAGATCCTGAGGGATGCCTTCCCCCAGGCGACCTTCAAGAACGCCACCCACTTCCTGAATGAGATATTCCTTATCAAGGATGAGGCCGAGATCGAATCGTTCAGGCGGGCCGCCGAGATCTGTGACCTGGGGCTGGGAGCGGTGCTCAAGGAGCTGTGGCGGGCATCGCCGAATACGCCATGAGGAAGGCGGGCAGCGAACTGAACTGGACGTTCACCGGCGGCCAGGAGATAGGCTCGGGACATAGGGGCGCCTATTACTGGGGAGGGTGCACCCCGCCTACCAGGAAACGGATCGAGCGCGGCGATAACGTGATCCTGGACGTGCACGCCATGTACAACCTCTATCTGGGCGACCTGGCCCGCAACGCCATAATGGGCGAGCCTACGCCCGAGCAGCGGGAGCTATCGGACGTTTTTGTCGCTGCCTGCAACCTGTTGCTGGAGAGCCTGAAGCCGGGGACAACGTATGGTGAGGTGGCGGACAAGATGGACGCCTTTATGGATAGAACGGGCTACAGGCAGTATGCCCTGCCGGGCTACGGTCACGGGATAGGCATAGTGGGCAACGAATGGTACCCGGTGCTGATGAATTCCAGCGTGCCCTACGAATCGAAGGGAGGCCTGGTGCTTCAACCGAATATGGTTGAGATTCCGGCCGTAGTGCTGAACAGGCCGGGCGTAGGCGGACTGAGGATGGAGATGTCGGTGCTCATAACCAAGGACGGAAACGAGCCGTTGAACAAGGTGCCTTTCGAGCCGGCAATCATCGAGCGGTAGCCGTTGCTGTAGGCAGGAAGGGGGCGAGCCATGCGATTCGTCGTGCTGGGCGGGGCAGGCGACATGGGGAACGAGGCAGTGCGCACCCTGGCTAATCATCCAGGTGTGAGTGAGGTGATGGTGGCCGAGCTCAACCTGGCGGCAGCGCAGGAGCTGGCCGCGGAGCTAGGCGGCACAGTGCGGGCCACCCAAGTGGATGCTACTGACCACCAGGCGCTGGTGGAAGCCATTCGCGGGTATGACGTGGCCCTCGGTTTTGTTGGCCCGCCGCCATCGAGGCTGGCGTGCATTACGTTAGCATCGCCGACGACTACGAGGCGGCACGGGAGGCCCTGGCGCTGGACGAAGCGGCCAAGAAAGCGGGGGTGGCGGTGCTGACCGGCCTGGGCAACTGCCCTGGTCTGACTAACCTGGTGGCGAAGAAGGGGGCGTTGGCCATGAGCCAGCCTCGCCGCATCCACATCGCCTGGTTCGGCGGGGCTGACGATGCCGGCGGCTATGCCAACTACCGCCACGCAGTGCACATCTTCTGCGGGAAGGTGCCCTCCTTCAGGGGCGGGCGAGAAGTGCTGGTTCGCTCTGGCAGTGGCAAGGAGATGGTGCAGTTCCCGCCGCCCTGTGGTCGCCTGCCGGTCTACCACACTGGGCACGCCGAGCCGGTGACCATCCCCAGTAACATCGCCGGGCTGGAGACGCTGACGCTCAAGGGTGGCATCTGGCCAGGCTGGCTCGCCCGGGCGGGCATCCTTCTGGAACGCGTGGGCCTGGTGCGCGGCGACCGGAGCCAGAAGTTTTGGGCGGACTTCTTCTATCGCGTCCTGCCGCGGCTTCCGGCGGGAAAGTGCACGGTGTCCGGCTTTCGGGTGGACGTGTACGGAGAGCAGGACGGCGGCCAGGCGCACCGCTGGTACACCTGCGTAGGCCGGATGAAGAGCATCACCAGCATCCCGGCCGCGCTGGGGGCGGTGATGCTGG
>Ga0111208_1005_pt1 | contig 14458 bp, 16 predicted proteins | sample DeeMarSWOR152_54_FD_80380 | JGI IMG/M metagenome (GOLD analysis project Ga0111208, IMG submission 80380) | Dehalococcoidia bacterium DG_22 | reverse complement strand
CGATGTTACGGCGCTCCTGCCGCAGGTGAAATCGCCCACGCTGGTGCTTCATCCCCGCGAGAGCCCCGTACCTGATGTGAACGTCGCAAGGGGCCTTGCCTCCCGAATACCGGACGCCCGTTTGGTCCTCCTGGAGGGGGCAGCCCAAGCGCTGTATCTGGGCGACACGGACGTAATACTCGCGGCTATCGACGAGTTCTTGGGAGAGGGTGAGGAGGCCGCGACGGCGGGGGCCGAACCGGCAGCGGGCGCGTTCCGCACTGTTCTGTTCACGGACGTCGAGGGCTCGACGGCGCTGACGCAGCGGCTCGGCGACGCCAAGGCGCGGGAGGTGCGGCGGGCCCACGAGCGCATCGTCCGCGAGGCGCTGAAGGCCCACGGCGGCTCCGAGGTGAAGACGCTGGGGGACGGCTTCATGGCCTCCTTCTCCTCGGCGACGCGGGCGCTGGAGTGCGCCATCGCCACGCAGAGGGCCTTCGCCGAGCACAACGAGGCGGCGGAGGAGCCGATAAGGGTGCGCGTCGGGCTGAACGCGGGGGAGCCGATAGCGGAGGAAGAGGATCTGTTCGGGACGGCGGTGATCTTGGCGGCCCGCATCGCGGCCAAGGCGGAGGGCGGGGAGATCGTGGCCTCGGACGTGGTGCGGCAGCTGGTGGCGGGCAAGGGCTTCCTGTTCTCGGACCGGGGCGATGTAGCCCTCCGCGGATTCGAGGACCCCGTGCGGCTGTACGAGGTCAGGTGGCAAGACTGAGGGAGGACCTCCGACCATGACCGCAGCAGTGGCGGAAGCCGTCCCACTCGCGCCGAGTCAGACGCGTGAACTGGGCGAGGTACTCGCCAGGGCGCTACATGACGACCCCAACTGGTTGTGGGTCCTCCCCCACGAGTCCAGGCGGGCGGAGGTCCTGACCTGGTTCATGGAGGCCTGGGGGAGGGACTGCCACAAATACGGCGTGGTGCATACCACTGCAGGCAAGGTCGAAGGAGGCGCGCTGTGGATTCCGCCGGGGAAGTACCCGCCGAGCGTTGTGAGACTGATCCTGGCGGGCATGATCTTAGTGCCCCTGAAGCTCGGCCGGGCGGCGTTCGGCCGGTTGATGAGCGGCGTGAACTACGAGGCGCGGTTGCACAAGCGAGACGTTCCGCGGCGCCACTGGTATCTTGCCACTCTGGGCGTCGACCCGCCGCGTCAGGGCCAGGGCATCGGCGGCGCTCTGATACAGCCGGTCCTGGCACGGGCGGACGCTGAGGGCCTGCTGTGCTATGTGGAAACGGAGAAGGAGAGGAACGTGCGCTTCTACCGGAGGCACGGCTTCGAGGTAGTGGTGGAGGATGACGTGCCCAACGGTGGGCCTCACATGTGGACGATGAAAAGGGAGCCTCAGGGATAGCCGCTATGGAGCCGCGCATCCAGTACGCGCAGACCGCCGACGGGGTGAGCATCGCCTTTTGGACCTTGGGGGAAGGTATGCCCTTCGTGGAGATGCCAACGATTCCGGTCAGTCATATCCAGATGGAGTGGCAGATACCTGAGTGGCGCCGCTGGTATGAGCCATTGGCCCACACAAAAATGGTGGTGCGGTACGACTGCAGAGGGGCTGGGCTGTCGGACCGGGACGTGAGCGACTTCTCGCTGGACGCGCAGGTGCTGGATCTGGAGGCGGTGGTAGACTGCCTGGGCCTGGAGAAATTTGCTCTGCTGAGCCCTATTCATTCGGGGCCGGTGGCAATTGCCTACGCGGCTCGCTACCCGGACCGCGTCTCGCACCTTATTTTGTGGCACTCCTGGGCACGGACGCGCGACGCAGCATCGCCGCAGCTTCGGGCATTAGCCCAACTAAGAGATACGGATTGGCATGTGTACAGCGAGACGGTGGCGCATACCGTGCTGGGGTGGTCAGAAGGTGAGCCGGCGCATCGCTATGCCGTGCTAATGCGGGAATGCATCGCGCAGGAGACGATGAAGGCGGCCCTTGGCGCGATCGGCGAGTTTGACGCCACGGCCATCCTGCCGCAGGTGAAGGCGCCGACCCTGGTGCTTCACCGCCGACAGCTCTCTTGGCTCAGCGTGGACATCGCCCGCGGCCTTGCCTCTCGCATACCGAACGCCCGCCTGGCTCTCCTGGAAGGGGAGTCCGGGGCGGCCTTCCTGGGCGACACTGGGTCGGTGCTGAGAGCCATCAACCAGTTCATGGGCGAGGCTGAGGAGGCCTCAGTGTGGGCCGAGCCGCTCGCAGCGGGCGCTCTTCGCACCATCCTGTTCACAGACGTGGAGGGCTCCACGGCGCTGACCCAGCGGCTGGGGGACGCCAAGGCGCGAGAGGTGCTGCGGACGCACGAGCAGATCGTGCGGGAGGCGCTGAAGGCCCACGGGGGATCGGACGTCAAGACGCTGGGGGACGGGTTCATGGCCTCCTTCCCCTCGGCGATGCGGGCGCTGGAGGGCGCCATCGCCATGCAGCGAGCGTTCGCCGAGCACAACGAGTCGGCGGAGGAGCCGTTAAGGGTGCGCATCGGGCTGAACGCGGGGGAGCCGATACGGGAGGAGCAGGACCTGTTCGGAACGGTGGTGATCATGGCAGCTCGTATCACGGCTAAGGCGGAGGGTGGGGAGATCCTGGCCTCGGACGTGGTGCGGCAGTTGGTGGCAGGCAAGGGGTTCCTGTTCTCGGACCGTGGCGAGGTGGAAATGCGGGGATTCGAAGACCCAGTGCGCCTGTACGAGGTTCGGTGGCGGGAACCGGCGTAATGCAACTGGCCAAGCGCATCGAAAAGCTGCCGCCCTATCTCTTCGCTGAGATCAGCCGCAAGATCGCCGAGAAGCGGGCCCAAGGGGTGGACGTCGTCAGCTTCGCCATCGGCGACCCCGATATCGCCACGCCGCCTCACGTTATCGACGCCCTCTGCCAAGCCGCTCGCGACCCCGCCAACCATCGCTATCCGGAGACCGACGGCCTGCCCGATCTGCGGCGGGCCATCGCTCGCTGGTACGAGCAGCGGTTCGACGTTTCACTGGACCCCGATAGGGAAGTGCTGCCCCTCATCGGCTCCAAGGAGGGCATCGGCCACATCGCCCTCTGCTTCATCGACCCCGGCGACCTGGCCCTGGTGCCCGACCCCGGCTACCCCGTCTACTCCGTGGGCACCATGTTCGCCGGCGGCGACTGCCACTTCATGCCTCTCACCGAGGAGAATGATTTCCTGCCCGACCTGGAGGCCATCCCCGAGGCGGTGGCCCGGCGGGCCAGGCTCATGTGGATCAGCTACCCCAACAATCCCACCGGCGCGGTGGCTGGGCTCGGCTTCTTCGAGCGGGTAGTGCGCTTCGCCAAGAAGCACGGCATCGCCGTCTGCCACGACGGTCCCTACACTGAGGTGGCCTTCGACGGCTACCGGCCGGTGAGCTTCCTCCAGGCGGCGGGCGCCAGGGAAGTGGGGGTGGAGTTTCATTCGTTCTCCAAGAGCTACAACATGACCGGCTGGCGCATCGGCATGGCGGTGGGCAACGCCACCATGATCGACGCCCTCATGCGGGTGAAGTCCAACCTCGACTCGGGCATCCCCCAGGCGATCCAGCGCATGGCCATCGTCGCCTTCGAGGGGCCCCAGGGCTGCATCGCCGAGCACAACGCCGTCTACCAGCGGCGGCGCGACCGCCTGGTGGAGGCGCTGGCCAGGATGGGGTTGGGGGTGCGCTCGCCGAAGGCCAGCCTCTACATCTGGGCGCGCCTGCCCGAGGGTCACTCCTCCCTGGAGTTCGCCGGCCGCCTCCTGGACGATATCGGCGTGGTGGTGACGCCGGGCATCGGCTACGGGCCGCACGGCGAGGGCTACGTCCGCTTGTCGCTCACCATCCCCGACGAGCGGCTGGAGGAGGGCCTGCGGCGGCTGGCAGGGTGGAGGCCGTGAGCAAGCAGCGTTCGTCCGTGCGCCGCCCCGGCATGCTGGGACGCTTGTTCTTCCGCGCGCCGATCGTGCTGTACCGCATCGGCCTGGGCGGGCTGATGCCCATGCAGCTGCTCCTCACCACCGTCGGGCGCAAGAGCGGGCGGCCGCGCCAGGCGGTCGTGGACGTGCTGCGGCACGATGCCGACACGGATACGTACTACGTAACCTCGGCCTACGGCGCCCACTCGGACTGGTATCGTAACTTGCAGGCCAACCCAACGGTGCGTGTGCAGGTCCGCTGGCGCAAGTTTTCCGCTCGGGCAACCATTTTGCCCAAGGAGGAAGCCGAGGAAGTTCTTCTCGACCACTGGCGTCGGCACCGGCTCTATTCGCGCGTGACGCTGCGCCTGGTCGGGCTGAAGGCAACCAGCGAGGAGGAGGTGCGGACAGCAGCAGCGCAGCTGCGGGTTGTGGCAATCAAGCCCGAAGCGGGTCGGTAGGCGGCCTCACCTGGAGCAGGCTCCTCCCCTTTTGCGGTATACTTGTAGGGGAAAGCACAGTTCTGTCAAGGAGGGCGAGGGGCATAGCTACGACCGGCCACGTCACCGCCGAGCCCATCGAGCGGGCCTATCTGGTGGCGGTGGAGATAAAGGGGCGAGGCAATAGTCGCTGGACCAGCCAGAGCTCGCTGGAGGAGCTGGCCCAGTTGGCTCTGACCGCCGGTGCCAGTGTGGTCGGCAGGTGCATTCAGCGGCTGGAGCGACCGACGTCCGCCTACTACGTGGGCCGCGGCAAGGTGCAAGAGCTGGCCTCTCTGCGTCATCGCCTGGGCTACGGCACGATAATCTTCGACGAGGAGCTCTCGCCCTCCCAGCAGCGTAATCTGGAGGACGCCCTTCAGATCAAGGTCCTCGACCGTACCGCTCTCATTCTCGACATATTCGCTCAGCACGCCCGCACCCGCGAGGGGGCCCTCCAGGTGGAGTTGGCCCAGCACGAATACCTGCTGCCTCGCCTGGCTGGCCAGTGGACGCACTTGGAGCGGCTGGAGGGGGCCATCGGCACCCGCGGCCCCGGCGAGACCCAGCTGGAGACCGACCGCCGTCTAATCCGCCGCAAGATTCAGCACCTGAAGCGCCAGCTCGAAGAGGTGCGACGGCAGCGCGCTCTCTACCGGCGGCGGCGGGCACGCCAGCGCGTGCCCGTCATCTCCCTGGTGGGCTACACCAACGCCGGCAAGAGCACCCTCATGCGGGCCCTGTCGGGAGCAGACGTGCTGGTGGAGGACAAGCTGTTCGCCACCCTCGACCCCGTCACCCGGCGGGTGGCCCTCCCTCAGGGCGGCGCTTTTCTCCTCACCGACACCGTCGGCTTCATTCAGAACCTGCCCACGCAACTGGTGGCTGCCTTCCGCGCTACCCTAGAGGAGCTGTCCGAGGCCAGCCTCCTGCTGCATGTGGTGGACATAACCCATCCTGACGCCGCCGAACAGGCTCAGACGGTGGAGGATACCCTGGCCGACCTGGGCCTGGCCGACAAGCCCTCCATTACCGTCCTCAACAAGGCCGACCTCATCTGCGGGCCGGACGGCTTGCCTATCGAGGGGCTGGAAGACCTGAGCGACGTGCGGGCCTCCCTGCGATACTGGCGCCCGGATGCATTGCTGGTATCGGCGGTCAAGGGCTGGGGCCTGACGGATCTCCTGGGTCGTATCGAAGCTGCCCTGGGCCTCGGGGAGGGGAGTGAGGCCGCCTCCTGGGGCTATCGGGTGCGGCCGGCGGGGTAGGGGGAAGACAGCGGCAGAGTTCTTGGTTTTTTTCGGTGGACTATATTGACAAACTTCGATATAAGCCTTAAGCTATTAGTGTTGTGGCTCGAGTGAAGCAAATGTCGCGGACGTCCATAGTCGAGGGCTGCTGCCCCGGCCTGACCGCGAAGGTGGCTTGCGCCGCCGAGAGGGAGGCCAAGCGCTGGGCGGCCGTCTTCAAGGCCCTCTCTGACCCCACTCGCCTGCAAATCCTCAGCCTGGTGGCCAGAAACCCGGGCGGCGTGTGCGAGTGTCAGATCGTTGGCTGCACGCCGCTGAGTCAGCCCACCATCTCCTATCACGTCAAGGTGCTCAAGGAGGCGGGCCTGCTCGACGTCGAGAAGCAGGGGCTGTGGTGCTACTTCCGCCTGCGCAAGGATGTCCTGGGTCAGGTGGTGGCCGCCCTGGGCGGTTTGGGCCGATAGTCCTCGAAAGCGGCGCTGTATCGGCAGTTTGGATGTAAGGAGGTAGCCGATGGTGGGGAAAAAGGAGGAGATCAAGCAGACAGTGGGCGAGCGCTACGCTCAGCTCGCTCGCCAAGCCGCAGAGAGGGGCGGCGCCAGTTGCTGCCAGCCCCAGTCGAGCTGTTGCGGGCCGGCCGGATCCGAGATTGCCAACCCCATCAGCGGCCAGATCTATGCGCCCGAGGACCTGAAGGAGGTTCCCCTGGAGGCGGCGCTGGCCTCCGCGGGCTGCGGCAACCCGGTGGCCCTGGCCGAGCTGCACGCGGGGGAGGTGGTCCTGGACCTGGGCAGCGGCGGCGGCATCGATGTTCTTCTTTCCGCTCGGCGAGTGGGATCCACAGGCAAGGCCTACGGCCTGGACATGGTGGACGAGATGCTGGAGCTGGCCCGCGAGAACCAAAGAAGGGCCGGCATCGAGAACGTTGAGTTCCTCAAGGGGGAGATGGAGGACATCCCTCTGCCCGACAACTCGGTGGATGTGATCATCAGCAACTGCGTGGTGAATCTATCGCCCGACAAGGACCGGGTGCTGCGCGAGGCCTCTCGCGTGCTCAAACCCGGCGGACGCCTCGCCGTCTCCGACATCATCGTCAGGGGCGAGATGCCGGAGGAACTGCGGCGTAACCTCGAGCTGTGGGCGGGCTGCATGGCCGGAGCGCTGAAGGAAGAGGAGTACGTAGGCAAGCTGAAGGCTGCTGGCTTCCAGGACATTGGCGTCGAGGTCACCCGAGTCTGGAAGCAGGAGGACATTCAGGGAACCGAGGCCGCAGAGGCTGTTGACCGCCTCGGGCCTCAAGCAAGGGAGCAAGCCCTGCTGAGCTTTGTCAGCGCCTTCATTCGGGCCCGGAAGCCCGGCTCCAGCGGGTCCGGGTGTTCGGGCTAGGCGGGTCCGTCTGGCCGCCGCCCAGGCGGCCTGTCTTTGCGATAAAGTTAGCCCCCTGAGCAGGGGCCAGATAGGCGCATCCGCTCACTCTGGGAGAGGGTAGGCTTTTTCCAGAGGCAAGGGCATGCTAGTCGCCCAGGAGGGTCTCGTAGTTCAGGGCGATGATCTCTTCCACGTACTCGGAGCGCCAGGCGGGATTGGGGATGCGCAGGCCGCGTTCGCGGAACCAGCGGTGGAACTTCAGATACTGCTCCTCTAGATAGCGGCGCCAGGCGGTCTCCTGGGCGAAGAGCTGGGGGTCGACCTCTTCCAGCCTCTTGTCCATATCCTCGGGGTCGATGTCCAGATCCTCCCGCCAGTATTCGGCCAGGTAGTCGAGGCTCTCCTCGAGGTTGCGCTGGCACTCCTCTAGGAGGGCGTCCATCATCCCACCCTGGTGCACCTTGCGCCCGCGCAAGCGCAGCTTGCGGGCGCAGGCGTCGCACAGCACCACCAGCTTGCGGGCATCGCACTCCTCCCGGGGGTTGCAGCCCTGGCAGAGGGGGGCGAACTGGCTGGCTGAGGGGGCGCGAGAGTAGCCTACCATCACCTCCGGGACCAGGGCGCCGCAACGGGGGCAGCAGATCTCGGTGGAGAGGATCTCGTCGATGGTCTTCTGCCAGTCTATCTGCATGAGGGAGACCTTTCTTGGCCCTTTTCCATCCTCATCATAATGCCTCTGGCCGCCGTGTCAACGGTTGCCCAGGCTGAGGGTGCACCAGCCGGTCTGACCGGGCGCCTCCTCCACGCCCACGCTGATGGAGGTGATATTGCCTCGCTCGGTCAGTGCCTCCGCCAGGCGGTGGCAGAACCACTCGGCCAGGCGCTCGGCGGTGGAGTTGTCCAGGGGTAGCACACACACATCGCTCTTGGGGATGACATAACGTCGACCGGCGGATGTGATCTGCCAGGCATCATCCAGATCGCTGATATTGAGGGCTGGGTTATCGCGTGGCAGTAGGAAGCGGTGATCGAGCTCCTGGCACAGGGCCTCGCCGATCCTCTTCAGCTCGCCGAAGTCTATCACCCAGGCGTCCTCGGTGAGCTCACCTTCTACCTCCATCAGCAGGGCGTAGTTGTGGCCGTGCAGCGGCTCGGCCTGGCCCTGGAAGGTGGTGAGGTGAGCAGCGGCGAAGCCCAGCGTGTTCCTCTCGACGCTGATCTTGTACTTCATGATGGCCGCTTCCCAGTGAGGCCATGATAGCTGGGGCGAGGGCCTGGCACAACAAGGTGGCAGGGGAGGAGCAACCGTGGAGGGTTTATGATCGCACTATAATTCTTACGTAGACTCCACCCATGGCCATGTTCGACATAACACTCCAACAGCTGGACTCAAATTGCGAAGGCTTGGGGGCAGTGCTACACTACAGCGGGATCATAGCAGGAGTTAGTGCTGACTAGCTCCTGAAGAATCGTCTAGTAAGGGAATGGTGGGCGATGGTTGGTGAAAGTAGGAGCTCAATGACTGTGAGGTCGCTGGCGCTGGGCGGCATGTTTGCTCTTCTGGTGGTTTTCCTGTCGGTGATGTCGGGGCTGCTTGGCGCTAAATTCGGCGGTGGTGGCGAAGACGGCGGCGGCACTACGTCCCCTGCGCAGGGCGAGGCGGACTTCGGCATCCTGGACGAGATCTACGACATCATTGGGGAGGACTTCGTCGCCCAGGATAGCGTGGACCCGGAGCTCTTGCTCCAGGGGGCGATAGACGGAGCCCTGTCCAGTCTGGGCGACCCGCACACCATATACATCGATCCCGAGACCTACTCTCTGGGTATCGATATCGTCACTGGCCAGTTCGAGGGAATTGGCGCTCGCGTGGAGCAAGACCCAGTCAGCGGCGAGATAGTCATCGTTGCTCCCTTCCGAGATTCCCCTGCCGATAAGGCAGGCATCCGCGCTGGCGATGTCATCCTGACGGTAGATGGCGAATCCACTGCTGGCTGGACGGTGGGCCAGGCCGTTCGCCGTATTCGCGGGCCCAAGGGCAGCGAGGTGACCCTGGGCGTGCTTCACGAAAGCGGTGAGAGCGAGGACATTACCATCACCCGCAGCGTCATCACTGTTCCTACCGTCTTCACCCATGAGGTTGAGGATGCTGATGGCAATCTCGTCAATGATATAGCTTATGTCGAGTTGCAGCAGGTGACGGAGGAGTCGGTTGGCGCCCTGAGGGGTGTTATCAGGGACATCGAGGAGAAGGGGTACAGAGGGCTCGTCTTGGACCTGCGGCGGAACCCGGGCGGGGGGCTGAGCGCCACGATAGAGGTGGCTGACCTCTTCCTGGACGGGGGGACTATCCTCATCCAGGTGGACAAGGAAGGCAACGAGGTCGTCGAGCGGGCGGACGGCGGTGACGTGGGTGAGGATATCCCCCTGGTGCTGCTGGTTGGCAGGGGCAGCGCCAGCGGTGCCGAGGTGCTGGCCGCCGCTGTGCGGGACAACGGCCGCGCCGTCCTCATCGGCACCACCACCTTCGGCAAGGGCTCGGTGAACCACCTGCGTGAGCTCTCTGACGGCGGCGCCCTCTACATCACCATCGCCCGCTGGCTCACTCCCAACGGCGAGCAGATCGAGGCGATCGGGTTAGCGCCGGACATCGAGGTAGTGCCCACTGAGGAGGACATCGAACTGGGCCTCGACGTCCAGCTCTTCGCAGCCATCGACTATCTGAGGGAGGCCATCCAGGCGGCGGTTCCCTGAGGATGGCGGTGAGTGAGCCGTGGCCGAGAAGACGATAACTGTTAACCGCAAGGCCCAGCACGACTACCACATCCTGGAGAGGCTGGAGGCCGGGATCGCCCTTACCGGCACGGAGATCAAGGCCATCCGCGATGGGCGGGTGAACCTGCGGGATGCCTACGCTCGCCCTGAGCGAGGCGAGATGTGGCTGGTGGGCGCTCACATAGGGCCTTACCCTGCTGCTGGCCGCTTCAACCACGAGCCCGGCCGCCGCCGCAAGCTTCTCCTCCACCGGAAGGAGATCCTTGAGCTGGCGCGGGAGGTGGAGGAGAAAGGTCTGACGCTTGTGCCCCTGCGCCTCTACCTCAAGAGCGGGCGGGCCAAGGTGGAGCTGGCCCTGGCCCGCGGCCGCCGCCAGTACGACCGCCGACAGGCAATCGCCCGCCGGGAGGCGGAGCGTGAGATGCGGCGAGCCCTGCGGCGTCGCGGCTAGGGGTTGACACGGCTGTGGTATAATAAGGTAGATTCGTCAGATCCCTGTGGGGACGAAAGGGTTCGACAGGGAAGGTTGAATCTGGATTGCAGGCCGAGGTAGCCATCGCCCTCGTAAAACAGGTGGCGAAAAGTAACTGGCGAATCTGAGTTCGCTCTGGCCGCCTAATTTAGGCGGGCCACGTCGACCCTGACCTCTCCTCGATGGGTTGGGGATCGGCGCCATAATGTCGAGGTGCGGCAGCTTCGACGCCGATAAGGGTTGTCAAAGAGACATCGGCTGGCCCGGCGACACTCCGTCGGTGGAGGTACGGCGGGCGAGACCAAAACGCCGACTAAGCCTGTAGGATATCCAGGGTGGCCTTCTTCTGGACGGGGAGTTCGATTCTCCCCCGTCTCCACCAGTTCGCATATGATTGGGAGCCTTCGGGCTCCCCTTCCATTTCCCCTGGCGCTATCAGGATGTTCCTGCGGCCAATGGCGCAAGACCGGCCCGCTTTGCACCAACCGACCGGACGTGCTGGCGACGCGTGCACTCGCCGACGAAGGGTTCTGCAAGGCCGGAGGATATCGACGGCGAGTAGTGACCTTGCGCACCCTAGTGCCTGCAGGTAGGATGGAGAGCGTCGTGAGTTGAACGCGGACAGCGAGCATGGAGGCAGCGCAATGAAGAGAGTGAGCTTGGGCATGGTCCTTCTCCTTGGCATCGGCCTGGCGGTGTCACTGGCCGCCTGTGGCGATGGCGAAGAAGCCGGTCCGGCGGAGACGCCAGCGGCGACGCCAGCCGAGACGCCAGCGACGACGCCAGCGGTGACCCCGGTTGAGGGCGGCCCTCCCGATGTTTCTGGCGAGCCCACAACCACCGAGAGCGGGCTTCAGTACATCGACATCGTGGTGGGCACGGGCGATTCGCCGCAGTCTGGCCAGACGGCCGAGGTTCATTACACCGGCTGGCTCACCGATGGGACGAAGTTCGACAGCTCGCTCGATCGGGGTCAGCCCTTCAGCTTCGTGATCGGCGCAGGCCGGGTTATCGCGGGTTGGGACGAGGGTGTCGCTTCGATGAAGGTGGGCGGTGAGCGGCGGCTCATCATCCCGCCGGAACTCGGCTATGGTGAGCAGGGTTACCCGCCCGTCATTCCTGCTAACGCGGAGCTCACCTTCGACGTGGAGCTGCTGGCCATCAAGTAGCTCCCCGCCTGACCGCACACCGGCAGGGCTGCAAGGTCAGCTCGTTGTCTCCCTCTTGATAGGGGCGATTGACAGCCGCACTGTTGGGCGTTACGCTTTCATTCTCAATGGCAGGGCGTGCGGAAGATGAAAGCTATACGCATTCTCGGTCTTGCCGTGGTGGGTACAGCGGCGGTGCTCCTCCTGTCGGTGTCCCCTGCTTCGGCCCAGCCGGTGGCCGGGGCCTACTACGCCGGGGAGATCACAGGCTGCAGCGAGCCGCCGTGTGGCAGCGTGCACTTCACAGTCTCTGGGGACGCGTCGAAGGTGCAGGGGTTCACGGCTTCCTACGTGCCTGGTGAAGGCCCCCTTGGTGAAGGCTGCCTATTCCAGGGTCCACAGCAGTACCCCTTCGATCTTGACATCGAGGAGGACGATAGCTTCGGACCGGGTCTGGACTTCTTCGAAGTGAGCGGCTCTTTTCTCAGCGAGGGCAACGCGGAGGGGACGCTTAGATTGGCGATGGTCGACTGCGACACGGGCGTTTTGCCCTGGACGGCAGTCGTTTCTTCCCCACCTGTCGGCGGCATAGCAGAGCTGCCGGATGTCTCTGATTCGTCGGCCCGCAACTACGTCGCGCTGGCCGGACTGGCGGCTGCGGCGCTGGTCGCCCTCACGACAGGCGCCTGGCATGCGCGGAGGCGGCGGCTGGGTTAGGGATTCCTGACGCTTCCCGGTCGCTGCTCGTCGAGACCCTGGCCGTCTTGCTGGTGGCTACCGTCGTCTTGCGGGGCCTTGCCTATCCTGGCGATTTCTTTCGCTTTCGTCTTTCTGTGAGCTTGACCACGGGTTGGTAGGCCACTTCTACGGCCAACTGGGTGGCGCTGAATATGCTCACTCGCTCCGGGGCGAGGCCGTCGTCCACTAACGTCTGCACCAGTGCCGTGGCTTGCCCTGGGTTGTCGAAAACACGTGCTTTGGCCCAGTCGTCCTCGCCTTCGTTGGGGACGACGACGATCAAGTTGGTCGGCTCCTGGGGCTTCGCTTGCTGGGAGGATTGGACTGCGGCTGGTGACCCGTACCAGCGACCATCTGCTCGCTCGCGGGCCCACTCCGGCAGCCGCGTCGTGAAACTCTGCTCCTCCGGGACATCCTTAGAGCTGTGGTTTCCGCGCACATCCATCCCCGCTCACTCTTCGGCCGCCGAGTGTGTCCCCTCCCCTGCAGTAGACCTCCCCCTGGCGGACTGATTACCTGGAGGCCTTGGTCTGGCAGAAGACCCAGCCAGGAGCGGCTCGTGATGGGCCGGCAGTCGCCGCTGTTGCCAGTGGTGCTCAGGGGTTCGTCTAGACGGCTGGCTCTTCTTGCTCTTCGCTGGCCTTCAAGTGAACTACCGCACGGTAGGTTAGCTGAACGTTTACCTGAGTGCAGTTGAAGACGCTGAGGCGGTGCTGATCGAGCCCGTCTTCTACCAGGGTCTCGATAAAGCGCCCAGCGGCCTGAAGGTCCTCGAACAAGTGGGCTTCGCCGCGGTCGTCTGTACCCTCGTGGAGAGCAACGACGATTACCCTTGGCGACGCCTTCGTTTTCTTTTTCGTCTCTTGGGAAGGCTTCGCCTCGCTTAGTGCGTCATTTCCTTCGAGGGCTTCCGTTCTGTCCCGAGCCCAGTCCAGCACCTGAGCTGTCAGGTCATCCTTCCCTTCGACAGACTCCGTGCTCTGGTTCTTGTGCAGGTCCACCTTGGCTCACCCCCACCGGCATGTCGGCAGCAATCGCAAGCCTACTACTAAATAGACGCGGTTTCGGCGGTTATGTTAACAGGCGCGGGGGTTTGTGAGGAGAGAGCTTCGCCAGCAGGCCCCGTTGACCCCCTCCCTATCGAATGCTAGAATACTGTTCGGCAACAGGGTTGCTGCTAAGCTGGACAGGCGGGGGTCGTATCCTTCGGCCCTCGTTCTGCGTTCACGGGGGTCAGCGAGGAGAAGAATTAGCCCATGCTCACTACCGTCGTCGGCAGCTATGCCAAGATACCCAATCGACCCCGGCCTGCCAGGCTGCGGGCTGCCATCGCTCGCTTCGAGCGGGGAGAGATAGGCCAGGACGAGCTGCGGCAGGTAGAGGATGAGGTGACCATGGAGGTGATCCAGGAGCAGGTGGAGGCCGGTATCGACATCGTCAACGACGGTCAGATCCGCTGGGAGGACGACCAGACCTACATCGCTCGCCGGCTGGACGGCTTCACCATCGATGGCCTCATTCGCTACTTCGATACCAACACCTACTATCGCCAGCCGATAGTCACGGGCGCTGTCCAGTGGCGAGAGCCGATCACAGTCGAAGATTATAGCTTCGCTGCCGCCCACAGCCCGCGGCCGGTGAAGGCCCTCGTCACCGGTCCCTATACCCTGGCCGCCCTCTCGGCCAGCGAGCACTACGGCAGTTTCGGCGAGCTGGTGCTGGCCCTGGCCAGGGAGCTGCGGCAGGAGGTACTGGCCCTGGAGAAGGCAGGGGCGCCTATCATCCAGGTCAACGAGCCGGCCATCCTCAAGCAGAAGGAGGACTTCCCTCTCTTTCGTCAGGCTCTGGAGCGGATGATGGAGGGGGTCGCAGCCGAGGCCCATCTCTACACCTGGTTCGGCGATATCGAAGGCCTCTTCCCCCAGATCCTGGACCTCCCCTTCTCGACCATCGGTCTGGACTTTGTGATGGGGCCGGCCAACTACGAGATCATAAGGAGAGCGCCCTTTACCAAGAAGCTGGGCCTGGGCATCATCGACGCTCGCAACACGAAGTTGGAGACGGTGGAGCAGATCGTGGACGGCATCCGCCGGGTGAGCGATGTTGTTCCGCTGGAGTCTCTTTATGTCAATCCGAGCTGCGGCCTCGAGTACGTGCCGCGAGAGGTAGCTGAGGCCAAGCTCACTCGCATGGTTGAAGGCGTTCGACGGGCGCAGGAGGTGCTAGCGTGACTAAGGGGCTGCTCACTACCACTGTTGGCAGCTTCCCCAAGCCCGAGTACCTGACGCGGGCCCGCAACCA
>Ga0111208_1074_pt1 | contig 15886 bp, 17 predicted proteins | sample DeeMarSWOR152_54_FD_80380 | JGI IMG/M metagenome (GOLD analysis project Ga0111208, IMG submission 80380) | Dehalococcoidia bacterium DG_22 | reverse complement strand
TGACGATAGGATGGTGCCCTACCTTGGCATCGACCCCACGTCTGGGCCGCAGCGGCCCTCGGCCTTCGCCGTCTTGGACGACGAGGGAAGCCTGCACGACCTGGGCCTGGTGCGAGAGGACGACGATATCCTGGCCCTCGCCCGGCGCTGGCGGCCCCGCTACCTGGCCATCGATGCGCCCCTCAGCCTGCCGGAGGGCATGTGCTGCCTGGAGGAGAGCTGCCCCTGCGCGTCCGCCTCGCCGGACGGGCTCAGGGTCGCCGAGCGCGCCCTATTGAAGGAGGGCATAGGCCTCTTCCGAACGACCAAGCGGTCGATAATCAAGGCCATGGTCCATCGAGCCGTAGGGCTACGGCGGGCGCTGGAGGAGCGGGGACATGCAGTGATGGAGGTCTATCCGTACGCCTCCAAGGTCCGCCTGCTCGGGCGCCCTATCCCCAAGAAGACGACCAAGTATGGCCGACAGTGGCTTCGCCAGCGCCTGGAAGGCCTGGTGGCGGGCCTGCGCGAGCACGGGCGCTCCCTCAGCCACGACGAGCTCGACGCTATCGTGGCCGCCTACACGGCCTATCTGCGCGGCCAGGGCCAGGCGGAGGCCGTGGGCGACCCCCAGGAGGGGGTGATCTATGTGCCCAAGGCCAGCGCCGGGCAATAGGCGCTAAGAGAGGTCGCCTTGCGAAGCGTATACGCTTGTGCTAGCATGAGGTTTGGTCGGGGCGTGGCGCAGCCTGGTAGCGCACCTGAATGGGGTTCAGGAGGTCGCTGGTTCAAATCCAGTCGCCCCGACCAGCGCGAGTCTTTGTTCCCCTGGGTGTCGATATCTGGCCACCGTCCCAAGTTCCCTCTCGCTGGCTCTTCTTCCCTGGTTTTCCCTCTGCCTGGCTCTCGTTTTCTCCTTTCCCACTGATGCCCTCTTGCGCACCTGAAAGGAAGTTCCGGCACCTGAATCGCAAATCTTGCTTTTCTGGTGAGACACGATTCAGGTGCGCAACCGTCGCAAACGGCCCCCTACCGCACCTAAATGCGCTTCAGGTGAGCTGCTGGGCACTCGCCTCCACGAAACATCGATCGCTCCTTGCGGCTGAGACCGCTGGGCCTGAATCTGCAGTAACGGCCCGCGGCTCAGCGGTGGAGCGCCGGACTTTCAATCCGGGAGTCGTGGGTTGGAATCCCACCCGGCCCTCCAGGCCTGTCTCTGTACCGCCGCGCTAACGCACTACGAGACGAGTACCGGGAGGCCCTGTGGAACGCCAGGACAGCGGATGTCTACTATGGGCGCCGGGAGGAGATCCTCACGCGCAGGAAGGAGGTCAAGCAGCGAACTCTAGCACTCAGGAAGCAATTTCGTCAGGCCGTCAGTGAGCGAGAGGCCGGCCGAAGTGTCTATTAGGGAACGGGCGAAAAAGCCCAACAAGTGCTGACGCCACACACGACCCATCGCACCAGCGGAAGGGCAGGAAACCCCTTACCCTATTGACACGTGGGACTCTCGTGCGCGAGGATTCGTATGCCATGACCCACCAGCAGTCACGGTCTCACGACATGAGTCCGCACCATCTAAGCGACGAAGAGGTGACTGAGCTCGTTCAGCAATACATCAAGAACCAACAGCGCGAGCGCGCGATACAACTCCCATCGAATCCTTGGGACATGCTGGCTCCCTTCATGCGCATACATTTGAGGTCCAAGGAGCACCAGGAATTCCACAAGCTTAATCAGGACCTTCCAGAACGATGCGAGGAGTTGCTCCACATGCTCTCTGTGCAGGGCATCTTGATGCCGCAACCAGGCACCCAACCCTACGTGCGGACTCGCCGTGGCGATGAACTGCTGGCCACAGACGTACGGATTCTGACCGACCCAAGCGGCTATCTCCGCGCCGTGCAGGCCATCCATGGCGTTGATGAGTTGACTCTGGAGTATCTGGCAGAAGCTGTGGAATCACATCGAATGTTCCTCGATAGGTCAGCGGCAGTCATGCTCGGCGGCGCCGCGGAGAACTTGCTGCTCAGGCTCGGCCAGGCATTGGCGGAGCCCCTAGAGAACCTGAAGCGCCAGGTGCCCGGTGGGCTTGCGGATTGGAGAATATCAAGAGTTAGGACAGCAATCGAACAGACGCTCAACGACGCCAACCTCAGGGAGGCCGTCAAGGCCAAGCTGTCGGGTATCAGCCAGCCGATGACCGCCGATGAGGAAGAGGCCCTAAGGCAACTAGAGAGCGCGTTAACAGTGCTATCCCGCCTGTACGCAGATACCCGGAACGATGCTGGCCACCCGAAGCCGATCAGCCCAGACCGAAAGCTTCTCTACGCCTATCTGCAGGCCTTCCCAGGGTACGCTAGGGTAGTCAGCACGCTCATCAGACTGCTGCAGAGAGTTCCCTAGTCAGGACGCTCCAGCGCGACGCCCCGCACTGCTCGCTTCCCACCGCCCCCCATCGCCTCAGGCGCAGCGGAACCAGTCGCAGACCTCCTCCGGTAGCTCGCGGGCGAGAGCCTCCTGCTGGCTTCTGTCGATGCACGACTTGAGCACGCAGAAGACCAGGCCACAGCGGCGCATTGCCTCGTCGGCAGCATCGACGGCGAACAGATCCAGACCGCCCAGGGTCCTGTCGGGCATGCCGACGGCATCCAGGTCGGCCGATGCCCATCCGATGAAGGTCTGGCTGTCGATGAAGGGATCCACCTCCGGCCGGCAACGCTCGAAGAGACAGGAGAGCTCGACAGGCAGATACGTCCGCATCGTGGCCGCTCGCTCTCGGCAAATGACCTCGGCTAGGGCTCGCATCACCGCCAGCGTCGCTGCCTCAGCCTCCTCGAAGGACGCCAGCTTCCCTCTCGCCTGTACCTGGGCTATGAACTCTCGGTACTCCATCTTGCCGCTCCCCTCCCGGGCTAGACGAACCGCTCCTTCAGGCTCTCGTACTGTTCGGGCGACGGCGCCCTGGCCAGCTCCAGCAGCCGACTGACCGGCGAGCCGTCCTCCAGCGCCTTCACCTGATCTTCGTAGGTGGGCACCCCCTCTACCTCGTAGATGACGCCCACGGGTATGCGCTCGCCCCACTCCTGTGCTTTGTGCCAGGCCGCCGTGCGGTCGCTGGGTTCGTAGCCCTCTTCCTCTTCCAGATGATAAACCCTCTCGCGGTACCAGGCGTAGGTGTTCACCCGGTTGAAGGTGACGCAGGGCTGGAGCACGTCGATCAGGGCGTACCCCCGGTGGCGGACGCCCTGAGCGATCACCCCGGCCATGTGCTTGGGGTCGCCGGAGAAGGAGCGAGCGATGAAGGTGGCCCCCGCGGCCAGGGCGATGGCCGCCGGGTTGAAGGCCGCTTCAATGGCGCCGTCGGGCGAGGTGGTGGTAATGAAGCCAGCATCGCTGGTGGGCGAATACTGGCCCTTGGTCAGGCCGTAGATCTGGTTGTTCTCCACGATCTGGGTGATGTTGGGGTTGCGGCGGCAGGTGTGTACGAAGTGATTCCCGCCGATACCGTAGGAATCGCCGTCGCCGTTGACCACGATGACCTGCAGATCCGGGTTGGCCAGCTTGGCTCCGGTGGCCACCGCCAGAGGTCGGCCGTGGATGGTCATGTAGCCGTTGGCGTTCATGTAGTCCGGGAGCTTGCTGCCGCACCCGATGCCCGAGACGAGGAGCACTTGGTGGGGAGCGATCTCCAGCTCGGCCAGGGCCAGCTTCAGCGCCTTGAGGATAGCGTAGTCGCCGCAGCCAGCGCACCAGGTTACCTCCACCGAAGTGTCGTAGATCTTGGCATCCATCTTTGTGACCATCGCGCACCTCCTACCGCAGCTCGGCCACGATGTCCTCCGGCGAGAAGGGCCGGCCGTCGAACTTGTTGATGGTTCTGTCCACGCTCAGCCCGGTGGACATTCGGATGAGACGGGCCAGCTGCGAAGTGTAGTTCTGCTCTACGGCTATCGTCTGGCGACAGACCTTCAGCATCCGAGCGGCCTCATCCTGAGGGAAGGGCCAAAGGTCGCCGAAGTGGATCAGGTTGGCGCTGTCGCCGTTGGAGTTCAGGAGGTTGACCGCCTCCCGGCAGGGCCCATAGCTTGACCCCCAGCAGACCAGGGTCAGGTCCGCCTGCTCTGGTCCGTAGCGCTTGGGCGGACGCACCTCCTCTTCCGCCGCCGCCAGCTTGCGCATCCGCTTATCCATCATCCGGCGGCGGTTGGTGATCTCCTCGGTGATGCGGCCGTACTCGTCGTGCTCGTCGCTGCTGGTGGCGTACACCGCCTCGGGGTGGCCCGGCGCCGCCCGCGGCGAGATGCCCGAATCGGTGAAGGCAAAGCGACGGTAGCCGTCCTCCAGCCGCTCGAGGTCCTCCGCCGGGAGGAACTGGCCCCGGTCGATGCTCACCGTCGAGAAGTCGATGGCCCCCATGTCCAGGCTGCGCAGGGAGCTGGCCAGAAACTGGTCGGAGAGGATGATCAGCGGACACTGGTAGCGCTCGGCAAGATTGAAGGCCCGCCAGCCAGCTTCGAAGCACTCCTCCACCGTGCCCGGCGCCAGCACGACACGGGGGAACTCCCCCTGAGACGCGCTGATGACGAAGAGCAGGTCTCCCTGCTCAGTGCGCGTGGGAAGACCGGTGGAAGGCCCGCCCCGTTGCGCCTCCACCACCACCAGCGGCACCTCGGTCATGCCCGCCAGGCCCAGAGCCTCCGCCATCAGCGAGAAGCCGCCGCCGGAGGTGGCCGTCATCGCCCTAGCGCCCGCGTAGGAGGCACCGATGGCCATACAGACGGCGGCGATCTCGTCCTCGGCATGCTTGGTGACGACGCCCAAGTCCCGAGGCAACGCCGCTAACCCCTCGATGATGGAGGTGGCCGGCGTCATCGGGTAGGCCGACATGAACCGGCAGCCGCCCGCCAGTGCCCCGAGGCCGATGGCCTGGTTCCCGTTGATCAGCATGCGCGGCGGCGCCTCCAGGGGCTTCAACTTGTAAGGGAAAGCGGCCGCATAGCGCTCCTGCGCCTGGTCATACGCTGTCTTCGCCACCGCCAGGTTGCTCTCCACCACCTCGGGTCCTTTCACCTCGAAGTTGTCGCGTATCACACTCTCCAAGTAGCTGAGCGGCCAGCTGCCGCGGCAGCAAGCGCCGCCGTATTGGTCATGATGCGGCTGCCGTGCTCCTCGGCGATGGCAACGAGGGGCATAGCGAAGCACTGCACCCCTCGCTCCTTCAAGGCCTCTTCGTCCACCTCCACCCGCTCCGGATAGATCACGGCGCCCCCCTCGGCGATGTTGTCCACGTGGAGGCGCACCGTCTCCGCCGTGAGGCCGAGAACGAGGTGCACAGGGCTGCTGTGGGAATAGGTCGTCCGCTCCGACAGGCGGATCTGGTAGAAGTTGTGCCCGCCGCGGATGCGGGACCGGTAGTCCTGCATGGCGAAGACCTGGAGGCCGCCGCGAGCGAAGGCCTGGCACAGGCCCGCTCCGCTCGATTCCACCCCCTGGCCCGCATCGCCGCCGATCAGGACGCTCATGTCATTGACTACTGTGCCTACCACATCACCCCTCCTTCCTTGCCTGCGTTCCACCCAACAAGAACGACAGCAAACCGAGGCGTGTAAGAAACAGAGGATTTTCTTGGACTATCGCTCAGAGGTGCTGTCTGGCTATTCCCCTCCCAAAGCAGCCCAAGCCCGACTCTCCAATGATCTTGACGGTGCACGTCGCTGTGTTAACATCTTAGCACTCACAGCTAAAGCGTGCCCGCGACGCTGGCGGAGCGATGACAAGGGAGGTCTCGACCATGGCTTACGAGGCAAAGGACTACAGCCGCCTGATAGGGATGGAGGGCTTCAGCGAGACACTGCTGAGGAATCACTTCACCCTCTACCAGGGCTACGTCACCAATACCAACAAGCTGCTCGACCTTCTTGGCCAGATGGCCAAGGAGGGCAAGTTCGCCACGCCTGAGTACGCCGAGCTGAAGCGAAGGATGGGCTTCGAGTTCGACGGCATGCGGCTGCACGAGTACTACTTCGAGAACCTGGGCGGCAAGGGAGACCTCGGCGAGTCGGCCAAGTTGCGCGACAAGCTCGCCCGGGACTTCGGCAGCTATGAAGCCTGGGAGGCTGATTTCAAGGGCACCGGCGCGATGCGGGGAATCGGCTGGACCATACTCTACCAGGACAACGTGACCGGCAGACTGATCAACCAGTGGATTAATGAGCACGAGACCGGCCATCTGGCGGGCTGCCTTCCCATTCTGGTCATGGATGTCTTTGAGCACGCCTTCATGCTGGACTATGGCCTGAAGCGGGCTGACTACATCGAGGCGTTCTTCAAGAACATCAACCGAGAGGCCGTGGAAAGCCGCCTGGCGTAGGAGGCCCTTGAAAAAGCGCGCTTGTTTGCCCTTCGACACGCTCAGGGCGAGCGGGCTTGTAGTTCCGCTCGTGGTGAGCCTGTCGAACCACGAACGGCCCCAAGGGGGTATTTCAACAGCCTTGTAGGCTGAGGAAAGGGGCATGCTATGGCAGAGACCACGATCACTCCTCTGGATGACGGTCCTTACCTGGTGAAGGGCCCCGTGAAGCTCGTTGATGCCGCCGGCAACGAGTTCCGGCTAGAAGGCAAGACCATTGCCCTCTGCCGCTGTGGCAACTCCAGCACCAAGCCCTTCTGCGACGGAACTCATGTCAACGTCGGATTCAAGTCCAAAGACAGGGCCGCTGGCTAGACTAGTCAGGCATAAGGAATGGTATCTTGATGCCATACGAAGAGCGATCAGAGGAGGTGTAGAAATGCCCGAGTTCCTCAATCCCTTCCCCGGCATGGTGCCCGCTCGCAAGCTCACCCTCGAAGAGCTGGTCCGTGCCATCCGCCTGGACCTCGCCGCCGAGCATGAGGCAGTTCATCTGTACATGGCCCACGCCGAGGCCACCGATCACCCTCTGGCCAAGAAGGTCCTCATTGACATCGCCAACGAAGAGCGGGTACATGCTGGCGAATTCGCCCGCCTAATCAGCATCCTGACGGCCGATGAGGACAAGTTCCTGGCGGAGGGTGCCGAAGAGGTGGACGAGATGGCTGGCGAATAAGGATAGCTCACCACACCACGTCGTACAGCCGCTGCCTGCCGGGTATGCCCTTCAGTTGCCGGCGACCGACGTCCCTGAACGCCACCTCGGCCACGGATCCGGCGAGGTCGCGGACCACTTCGGATACCAAAATCTGGCCACCTCGCGCCTTGTGAGCGATGCGAGCGGCCACACTGACGGCCGTGCCGAAGTAATCGTTTCGATCCTGGATCGACTCGCCGCTATTGAGACCAACCCGCACCTTGATAGGGGTCTCCGGATGCTTTCGGTTGTGATCAGCGAAGGCCCTCTGGATGTCTACAGCGCAGTGGAGGGCCCTGGTGGCGCTTGGGAAGGCGGCCATGAAGCTGTCGCCCATGTACTTGACCACCTGGCCGCTGTGGCGAGCGACGCAGTCGGCGAGAATGCGATCGTGTTCCTGCAAAAGCCTGTGCGCGCGCTGGTCTCCGAGCCACTGGGCGAACCGAGTCCAGCCTTCGATATCGGTGAACAATAGGGTGAACGTACCTTCAACAGAGGGTCGGGGCAGAGCTTGGCCACACCACATGCAGGAGGACGAACCAGGCGGATTGTTTGCATTGCACTGAGGACAACGCATCGCTAGAAGCTCTGCAAGCTCAAGCGGTCAGCAGGGCGACCACATGGTAGGTTGTGGAAAGACAGCTTGTCAAGCGAGAATAGACGCGGATGGCGGCGGCTGGCTTCAGGGGGCAAGGTGGAGGCTACAGGAAGGAGGAAGGGAAGTGACAGGAGCAGAAGAGGGGGTGGAGACAGGGAGAATGCCCAGGATCGGTGAGCGGGCGCCGGATTTCGAGGCGCTGACAACACATGGCCCCATCACCATGAGCGACCTGAGAGGGCAGTGGGTGGTCCTCTTCTCCCACCCCGGTGACTTCACGCCTGTGTGCACTACTGAGTTCGTGGCGCTCGCCCGGCGGGGCGAGGAATTCGCCCAGCGGAATGTGAAGCTGGTCGGGCTGAGCATTGACAGTATCCACTCCCACCTCGCCTGGCTGAGGAATATCGAGGAGAAGCTGGGAGTCAAGATCCCCTTCCCAGTCATAGCGGACGTGGACATGAAAGTTGCCAGCAAATTCGGGATGATCCACCCGGAGGCCAGCGCCACGGCCGCCGTGCGGGCACTGTTCGTCATCGACCCGGAGGGATTCATCCAGGCCATCATCTACTATCCGTTGCAGACCGGCAGGAGCACCGATGAGATCCTGCGCCTGGTAGATGCCCTGCAGACTACCCATCAGCACTACGTCGCTACGCCCGCTGACTGGCGCCCCGGAGAGAAGGTGGTAGTCCCACCGCCCCTGACCCAGGAGCAGGTTGAAGAGCTCCTGCGCTCCGACTACGAGAAGACCGATTTCTACCTGATGAGGAGGGACCTCTAGGCAACCGGGGGGTGTGGTTGCTCCCGGCGGCGGGGGGTGGCTCCCTAGCCTTCCCTGCTCGACAGGCCGGGCTCGGTCATCGAGGTAGGGTCGAGAGCACGCCGCAGGTCCTCATCCGATAGCTCCGTACGCTCCTGCGCCACCTCTCGAATGGTGCGCCCGCTGCGCGCCGCCTCCTTGGCTATCTCCGCTGCCGCGTCATAGCCGATAATCGGAGCCAGACCCGTCGCGATACCAAGTCCCTTCTCCACCAGCTCTGGCCCCCTCTCCGTGGCCTGAAGGCCATCCACGCAGCGCTCGGCGAAGTTCCCGGCTGCTGCTGCCAGCAGCTCGATCGACTGGAGCAGGTTGTAGCCAGCGACCGGCATCATCGTGTTCAGTTCGAAGAAGCTGCGCTGACCGGCGAGGGCCACCGTCGCATCGTTCCCAATCACCTGGGCGCACACTTGAATCAGCGCCTCCGGAATAACCGGATTGACCTTTCCAGGCATAATGGAGCTCCCCGGCTGAACCTCCGGAAGCAGCAACTCGCCCAGACCGGCTCGCGGGCCCGAGCCCAGCCAGCTGATGTCGCTGGCGATCTTGAGCAGGGCGATAGCGGCCGCTCTCAGCGCCCCGCTACACGCCACGACGGCATCGAGGTTGCTCTGGGCCTGGAAGTGATTATCGGTCTCGCGCACCGCCAGGCCGGTGGCCGCCGACAGGCGCTCGCATACCCGCGCCGCGAACAGAGGATGAGTGTTGAGCCCGGTTCCCACCGCAGTGCCGCCCAGGGCGACCTCCTCCAGTTCCGTCGCCGCCCTTTCCAGCCGCCGGAGGGCGCGCGCCACCTGCCCGGCGTAACCCTGAAACTCCTGGCCGAGGCGGATGGGCGTGGCGTCCTGGAGATGTGTGCGCCCGGTCTTGACCACCGGCCAGAACTCCTCCGCTTTGGCCGCCAGTGACGCCCGCAGTTCGCTCAGCCCCGGCGCCAGCTCCTCTCGTACGGCCAGAAGCGCCGAGAGGTGGACGGCCGTCGGAATGACATCGTTGGAGGACTGGCCGAGGTTGACGTGATCGTTGGGATGCACCAGCTTCGATCCCCGCTGGGCTCCCAGAAGTTCCGCCGCCCTGTTGGCGATCACCTCGTTGGCGTTCATGTTGGTCGAAGTGCCCGAGCCGGTCTGGAAGACATCGACCACAAAGTGCTCATCGAGACGCCCCTCAGCAATCTCGTCGGCAGCACGAACGATAGCCTCGGCAAGCTGCGGCTCTAGAAGGCCCAGCTCTCCGTTTACCTCGGCCACAGTGCGCTTGATGAGCCCCAGAGCGCGGATGAACCGTCGGGGGAATCGCAGTCCACTAATCGGGAAGTTATGGACGGCACGCATTGTAGACGCGCCGTAGTAGGCCTCTTCGGGAACCTGCACTGGACCCATGGAGTCGCGCTCGGTTCGGGTATCCCTAGCTTCGCTCATGCTTCCCTCCCGTCGGGAGCTGAACGGGCCCCGCACTTTCACTTCCGAAGAACCGTTAGACTGTCTCCGGCCCCCCGCGTTGCGCGCCGCTCCGCCAGGCATCAGTCCCGCTGATCTCAGTTCCCGCTCAAGATATGGTCGTCGTACTCAATTTCGAACCGCAGCTTGTGCTTGGCTTCCTCCTGAGCGAGGGCCGATAGAGTTGCGCGCAGCGCTTCGTCGTCGGTCGCCGCCGCGAGGTCGCTGTATAGCTTGAACGCCGCCTTCTCCTCCTTCATCGCGAGGATGAGTGCATCCTGGTAGTCGAGACCCGAACTGGCCTCGACGTCCATCAGATAATCGCCGATCTTCAGGTCCATGACCTTCTCCGCTGCGGGCAGCAAGAGCTTATCCTGCTTGATTGCCAGCAGCTTCGCTTTGTGTCCCAGCTCCTCGCTGGCGAACTCCTCGAAGACCTGACGCATCCACGATTTCTTCGTCTGGCGGGCAAGGCTGGTGTATAGCTGGGCGGCTTCCTCCTCCTTCCCGATCGCGAAGTCCAGGATCTCGTCTACCGAACCGAATGCCTTCATTGGCCTGTCCTCCTGTTACTCACACAGCTCCTTCAGTCTCTCCGCGACAAGCATTCCCAGGGAATAGCACTGCCCAAGGGCTTCACTGTCGGGGACCTGTCCGACGGCCTCGCCGCTCCAGCCGTATGAGCCGAAGGCCGCCCCAATCAGATTCCGCGGCTTCAAACCCCTGAGGTAGGTCAAGGCATCGGCAACGGTGGGAAAGATGTTGTTGTTGAAGGTCGGGGAGCCGACCAGGAGTGCGCCGGCAGCGAGTATCTCGGTGGCCACGTCGGTGCGGTGACACACCCGCAGGGGCAGCAGCTTGGCGTCTGCTCCACCAGCCCTGATCCCCTCACCGATCGCCCGCGCCATGGTGGCAGTGCTTTCGTACATCGTGTCATAGACGACCACAGCCTTTTTCGTCGGCTTCTGAGCCGCCCATCTGGAATAGAGTGCGAGTATCTTGCTGAAGTCCTTCCGCCAGATCGGGCCGTGGTCCGTTGCCACGATCCCCTTCGTGATATCAAGGCCGCCCACCTTCTCCAGAAGCCTGCTGACAGGAGTAGAAAGCGGCAGCAGGATGTTGGCAAAGTACTTGGCCGCCTCGTCCTCCAGGATGTCATCATCGATCTCGTCGTCAAACCTTTCGGTGGAGGCGAGGTGCATCGAGAACACATCCTGCGAGAAAAGCACGCCGTCCTCGGCCAGATACGTGAACATGCTATCCGGCCAGTGGAGCATCCGGGTCTCCATGAAGGACAGGTTCATGTTGCCCAGGCTAAGGCTCTCCCCGTCCTTCACGGCCACGATTTCCCGGTCCAGGCGGAAATGCTCGGCCAGGGCATTGGCCCCCATGACGGAGGCGAACACCTTGTCCGGCTTCACCGCCTGTATCACCTCGGGCAGGCAGCCGGAGTGGTCCATCTCGGAGTGGTTGGAGATGATGTACGTGATGTCCCCAGGATCGATGACCGAGGCGACACGGGAGAGCATCTCCTCCCTGAAGGGGGCTTTGACCGTGTCTACGAGGGTGATCTTGTCCGCCAGAATGAGATAGGCGTTGTAGGTTGTGCCGCGGCTGGTCAGATGACCGTGGAACTCGCGGAGCGCCCAGTCAATGGCCCCCACCCAGTAGACATGGTCGGTTACTTTTGCCGCCTTGAAATGCTGGTTCATGCTGCTGCCTCTTATCGCCCCAAGGACGCCATCTCTTTGCTCAGAACAGCAATATGGCCCATTTCCTCCTTGATGATGTCGTCGATTCTCTGCTTGCTCAGCCTTTCCGGAATTATCTCCTTTATCCCCAGGTAGAAAACGATGGAGTCCTTTTCCAGCCCGATAGCCGTCCTCAGAATCTCCTCCATCGTTTCTTTGCCGGTCAGCCGTTCGGAGGGATCCGCCTTCACATCGAAAACGTGTCCGTCCGCCATTCCCCGCACATACAGGATCGCTTCGCCGTAGGGGTCGGGAACCCTCGGCTCCCGTTCTTGCTGCAGCAACTCCGCCCTCATGGCAGCGAAGACCTTTTCGTGCTCATCTTCCATAGCAGCCAGGTCAAGCATCTGCTGACGGGCACGCGAATCGGTGAACCCTTGCGCCGCCCGGCGATAGAACCGCGCCCCGTTTCTCTCGATCTGTTCCGCCATTTCGAAGATCTCGTCGGCAGTGGGGGGGATGGTCATTTCGTGCCTCCTTCCGTTGTCGCAACCGGCGCAACGAACAGGCGCTGAGCCAGCTCGCGATCGATCATGAACAGCCCGCTAGGCTCACTTCGCCGTAGCCTTGGCCCGTTCCTCAGGGGACATTTCGGCCAGGCGCTCGACCTCCTTAACGTCCAGCCCGAGCCCGTCGGCGACGCGGCGGCCGTACTCGGGGTCGGCCTTGTAGAACACGGCTGTCTGGCGCAACTGGATGCGCTTCTGCGCGCCGCCCAGGTGAGCCACGATGTTGCCGATCAGGTGGGCCCGGTCGTCGTCGGTCATCACCTTGCGGTACAGAACCCCAGGCTGCACGAAATCGTCGTTGGGGTGAGTATACCGCTGTCGCGCAGCCTTCCCCGAGACCTCGAAGGCCGGCTCGGCCGCTTCGGGGTCGGGCGCGGGGCCACCAAAGCTGTTGGGGTAGTAGTTCGGGCTGCCGCCGCCGTTGGAGTCAAAGCGCATGAACCCGTCGCGCTGATAGTTGTTCACCGGCACGGCCTTGGCCGAGTTCACCGGCAGCAGATGGTAGTTAGGCCCCAGGCGGTGGCGATGGGTGTCGTGATAGCTGAAGAGGCGCCCCTGGAGCATCTTGTCCGGCGAAGCGGCTATCCCGGGCACGAAGTTGCCGGGAGAGAAAGCGGCCTGCTCGACCTCAGCGAAGTAGTTTTCCGGGTTGCGGTTGAGAACCATGCGGCCCACCGGGTTCAGCGGGGCGTCGCCGTGAGGCCAGACCTTAGTGATGTCGAAGGAGTCGAAGCGGTAGCCCTCGACCTGCTCGGGGGTCATGATCTGCGCGTAGACCTTCCAGGCCGGGTACTCGCCCCGTTCGATGGCCTCGTGCAGGTCACGAGTGGCATGGTCGGGATCCACACCCTTCATGCGTTCAGCCTCTTCCCGGGTCAGGTTCTGAATGCCCTGCTCGGTTTTGAAGTGGATCTTCACCCAGAAGTATTCGCCCTTGCCGTTGTACCACTTGAAGGTATGCCCACTGTAGCCATTCATGTGGCGGTAGGTCTTGGGCGTACCGCGGTCGGAGAAGAGAATGGTGACCTGGTGGATGGACTCCGGCGTAAGCGATAGGAAGTCCCAGAACATGTCCGGATCCTTGAGGTTGGTGGCCGGGATCCGCTTCTGGGTGTGGATGAAGTCGGGGAACTTCAGTGGGTCCCTGATAAAGAAGACCGGCGTATTGTTCCCCACGAAATCGTAGTTCCCCTCCTCCGTGTAGAACTTCACCGCGAACCCGCGGGGGTCGCGCTCGGCGTCGGCCGAGCCCTTCTCACCGCCCACGGTGGAGAAGCGCACGAAGAGTTCGGTGCGCTTACCCACCTGGGACAAGAACTTGGCTCTGGTGTACCGGGTCACGTCGTGGGTGACCTCGAAGTAGCCATAGGCTCCCGCTCCCTTGGCGTGCACCACACGCTCGGGGATGCGTTCGCGGTCGAAGTGGGCCAGCTTCTCGACCAGGTGAATGTCCTGCAGCAGGGCGGGGCCGGGACTGCCGGCGGTCAGGGTATTCTGGTCGTCGTCGACCGGCGTGCCAAAGCTGGTAGTCAGAACCTTTTTGTCCTCCGCCATTGTTCTCCTCCCTCCTTCGGTTTTCTTTTTTGCTATTCGCTATTTCCCTGGCTCATCCACCTTGGCAATGGGGGATGGTCATTCCGTACCTCCTTCCGCTGTGGCAGCAGGCGCAACGAATACGCGCTGGGCCAGCTCGCGGTCGATCATGAACAGCCCGCTGGGGTCATCGCCCACCAGCTTGAGCTTCTGCACCACTTCGTCGGCGGAGGCTTCCTCCTCCACCTGCTCAGAGACGAACCACTGAAGGAAGTTGTTGGTGGCATGATCTCTTGCTTCCACCGCCAGGTCAACCAGCTTGTTGATCATGCCGGTGACCTTCTGCTCGTGCTCGTATACGTGCTCGAACACTGCCAGCGGCGAGTCCCATTCGGAGGGCGGCGCTTCCACCGCCTGCAGGACGACCCTGCCGCCGCGCTCGTTAACGTAGTCGTAGAACTTCAGCCCGTGCGCCAGTTCCTCTTGCCACTGCACGCGCATCCAGTTCGCGAAGCCGTCCAGGTTGACCGACTGGAAGTAGGCGGACATCGATAGGTACAGATAGGCCGAGTAGATCTCCGCGTTGAGCTGCTTGTTAAGCGCCTCTTGCATTCTCTCGTCGATCATGGCAAATACCTCCTCCGTTTCTTATCACTATACGTTATTCTCCATGGCTCGTCTCCCTTGGCAGCGGGGACAAACTCCGTAGAACTCCAGACGATGGCGGACATCAGCGTAGCCTCTCGTGGCAGCCACCTCCTCTGCTGCCGACCCCAGGTCGATGTCTAGGTCCTCGATGGCGCCGCAAACGGTGCACACGAGGTGGGGATGAGGGCGAGGGTTGCGACCGTCGTAGTGGCTGCCGCCACTGAAGGGAAGCTCCAGGACTTCCCCTATCTCCTTGAGGCGTTCGAGCGTGTTGTAGACGGTGGCCAGGCTGGTGGTAGGGAAGTCCTTCTGCACCTGGCGGTGGATCTGCTCCACGCTCGGGTGCTCCTCGCTCTCCACCACGATCCTGGCGATGGCCAGCCTCTGGGGCGTGATGCGATGCCCAGCGCTCCTGAGCTTGGCCACGAGGTCATCCAGCCGCGTTTTGGGGGTTGGTTTGTTTAGAGCCATTCTTTCTTAATATTTATTCTATTACATCCACCGCTCTTGTCAACCCCCCAACCCGTAGCCGCCAACATGACATGCACGATTTGTGGCTTCACTTCACGAGAAGAACCACGCCATCACCAAGGTTTGGAGCCAAGAAGCGAGACGTGGAGTGCCAAAACTTGATCCGTATCGGGACGGTTGACGCGCCAAGTCGCTTGGGCCAGCGTCGAGTCTCCGCGCTATCGCCTATACGGTCCCTTTTTTCACCACGTCATGATTGACAGTCCTCGGTTGAAATCCGACCGCACCCGCCAAGGCTGCTATTCATGTGCAGATCCTGCCCCGGGCTACCCCTTTTCGCCTCCGAGAGAGACCGTTGACACCACGGCTTCGCCTACCCCATAATCGTGGCGGAGTTTGCGGTTCCCAACCGACCGATTCAGGTGCACTAGACGCCAGAAAGTTCCGCCACCTGAATCGTTTCGCAGGTCAGCAGTCGGTAGATACGGAATCGCCGTGGAAGGCGGGATTTCCGCTCTGCTGAATGGGGTTCAGGAGGTCGCTGGTTCAAATCCAGTCGCCCCGACCATTGGTCTTGGTTCGTGTGAGGCGAGGACGAATGGCAACGCGCGACGTTCTGAGAGCATTTAGAGCGATGGTCAATCTGGAAGTCATGGCCGTGCGCATCTACCGCGGCCAACGCTGGCGGCTGGGACGAAGCGAGGTAACCGCCGAGCGGCTGGCGAATGCCATTGCCACCGAAGAAAGGCACGTGCGCGACCTCGCCTCTCGCCGCCAGGAACTGGGCGGCTCTCCCTCCATGCTGAGCCCCTTCTACGCTCTGGCTGGATGGGTGATAGGCTTTGTACCCAGTCTCCTGGGACAGCGTGCGGCCCTGAAGACCGGCATCTGGGTGGAGGAGCGGGCCGTCAGAGACTACCAGCGGCTGTTGGACCGGGTCGCCTTCGATGACGAGTCACGAGCCCTGGTCGAACAGAATCAGGAGGATGAGAGAGAGCACATCAGGATGTGGCAGGAATCTCTCGCCAAGCT
>Ga0111208_1019_pt1 | contig 17088 bp, 21 predicted proteins | sample DeeMarSWOR152_54_FD_80380 | JGI IMG/M metagenome (GOLD analysis project Ga0111208, IMG submission 80380) | Dehalococcoidia bacterium DG_22 | reverse complement strand
AGCGCACCCCCGGCAAGTCCTTCACTCGCCCTCCCCGGATGAGCACTACCGAGTGCTCCTGAAGGCTGTGCCCCTCGCCAGGGATGTAGGCGGTGACCTCCATCCCGTTGGTCAGACGCACCCGCGCTACCTTGCGCAAGGCGGAGTTAGGCTTCTTGGGCGTCACCGTCCGCACCTGGACGCAGACACCCCGCTTCTGAGGAGCCCCCTGCGCCCGAATCATCCTATTCCTCAAAGCATTGTAGGAAAAGCGCAGGGCTGGTGCCTTGGTCTTCCTCACCAGCTTCTTACGCCCCCTCCGCACCAACTGATTTATGGTGGGCAAATCCTCTCCCCCTCAGGACACAGCGAAAAAGGCCGAAAGCCTTATTTCTGAGCCAGTCGGCGGTGAGGCTTCAGCCCCTAGCTGGCCGCCGACCGTTGTCACTTTGGGGTCTTTCGACCTGTACGTATTTACGTATAGCGTATATACGCAATGGACGCCAGACGCCAACGTTAGACTATATCAAAGTTCGCACCCTGTCAAGAGCACCCACACACCCGATTAGCTGTGGAGACCGCTCACCTACGAGCAGACGCCGAGAGCGTGGCCTCAGCAGAGCAGGGTGACGGAGAGCTGCTCCGCGCCATGCCTCATTTGCCCTGCACCAGAGCCAGGAACTCAGAGCGAGCGAATATCCCCTTGCGAAAGGGTCCCCGCACTGCCAACGTCACCACTCGCGTACCCGGCTTGTGGGCGCCCCGCATGCTCAGGCAGAGATGCTCCGCCTCCAGCACAACCCCCACACCGTCAGCATCCAGCGCCTCCAGAATGCAATCGGCCAACTGGCGCGTCAGTCGCTCCTGGACCTGGGGCCTCCTGGCGAGAATGTCCAGCGCCCGCGCGATCTTGCTGATACCCACCAGGCGACCATTGGGGATATAGCCCACGTGGGCCACTCCGTAGAAGGGGAGAAAATGATGCTCGCAGAGGGAGTAGAAGGGGATATCCCTGAGGACTACCGGCTCATCCTTCTCCTCCCGAAAGCCACCCCGCAGCACCTCCACAGGGTCCCGCTCGAGGCCAGAGAAGAAGTAGGCATACATGTCGGCGATGCGCCGAGGCGTCTCGGCGAGGCCCTCCCGCTGGCCATCCTCGCCGATGGCCTCGATGATCTGTCGCACCGCCTCAGCGATCCTGGCGCGATCTACCACGTCCCCTCACCTTAAGGAAAGCCCGCCCCGACGCAATCGGGGCGGTCGCAAATTGGCAGCTTGCTGATATTCTACAGGCGGGCCCTTCCCAGGATCAATCGGTACAAAGGCGGGGCATGCAGCTATGCCACGCCGATGACCTTCTCTACCGCGGCCAGGTCGGCGGGCACCTCCCGGATCTCGGTAGGGATAGCCATGGCTGTATCGGGGTCCTTAAGGCCGCTGCCGGTGATGATGCAGACGATCGTGCTGTTGCTGAGGTCCAGCCCCTGGCGGCTCATCTTGAACAGACCCGCCAGCGAGGCCGCCGAGGCCGGCTCACCGAAGATGCCCTCCTCCTGGGCCAGCATCCGGTAGGCCATCAAGATCTCCTCATCGCTCACCGCCTCGATCACGCCGCCCGAGGCGTCGCGAGCGGCCTCAGCCCCCTTCCAACTGGCCGGATTGCCGATGCGTATAGCCGTGGCCACCGTCACCGGCTTCTCCACCGGCTTTCCCAAAACGATGGGAGCCGCCCCCTCTGCCTGGAACCCCATCATCCGCGGCCTCCTAGTGGCCTTTCCCCTCTGCTCATGCTCGCCGAAACCTCGCCAGTAGGCAGTGATGTTGCCAGCATTGCCCACCGGAATAAACAGGTAGTCGGGAGCATCCCCCAGATGATCAATGATCTCGAAGGCAGCCGTCTTCTGGCCCTCCAGCCGATAGGGATTGAGGGAGTTGACCAGGGCAATGGGATGCTTGTCGGTGATGGCCCGCGCGAGGGATAAGGCCTGGTCGAAGTTGCCGTCCACAGCGATGACCTGGGCACCATGAGCCACCGCCTGGGCCAGCTTCCCCTGGGCGATATTGCCCTTGGGCACGAGAACATGGGCCCTGAGGCCGCAGTGGGCCGCATAGGCTGCGGCGGCGGCGCTGGTATTTCCCGTGGATGCACAGAGCACCGCCTTTCGCTCTTCCTCTATCGCCTTGGCCACCGCCACCACCATGCCGCGGTCCTTGAAGGAGCCGGTAGGGTTGCAACTCTCCAGCTTGAAGTAAAGGGGGCCACAGCCAAGTCGGGCCTCCAGCCGCTGGGAGCGCACCAGAGGCGTCTCCCCCTCCCCCATGCAAACAAGGGGGGTGGCATCCGTCAGCGGCAGATAGTCCCGATAGCGGCGCAGTACGCCAAGTCGATCACTCGCCGCCCAGCTTGAGGTCACGCTGCTTCATCTCCTTCAGTTCCTGTTCCATGGCAGCCAACTGGCGGCGCTTCTGGCGCTCCTGGAACTGGCTTAGCTTGCGCAGGTAGGCCACCACCTGCTGGCGCTGTTCACGGATCTGCTGCTGGAAGGCCGCCAGGCGCTCCATCTGCGTCTGGCTCTTGCTCTCCAGCAGCTCCAGGGCACGAGCATGGTCTTCGACGTGCTGCTGCCGCTCTCCCATCGCCCGCTCCAGGGCCTTCAGCCGCTCGTCCAGGCGCTGGCCGTCCATGCGCCAGCGCTCCTGAACATCCGCCAGCTCCTGGTGGACTACCCGGTCCTCGCTCAGGATGGTCACCTGCTCCCCCAGGCGGCGTACTTGCTCGATCAAGAGCTGCACGCGCTCGGAGAGGATGGAGTCCTGCTTGGTCAAGGCGTCGGCCTCAGTGTGCATACGTCTCGCCTCTTCCTCCAGACGCTTGACAGCCTCGCTGTGGCGCGCCGTCTTCGTCGCCATCTCTTCGACGCCCTTATCCGCAGCCTCCAACCGCTTCTCCAAGAGAGAGGCATCGTCCCGAAGGCGGTGCCCACCCTCCTCCACGGCCAGCATGCGCCCCTCGTAGGATTGAACCAGCCTCTCCACGGCCTCCAGGCGGCGCAGGGACACACTGTGCTCCTCCCTCTGCCGCTCAGCGACCGTCTGCTGCTGACGCATCGCGTCTTCGATGCGGCTCTGATTGGCCAGCTGGCGCTCCTGGAGGCGCCCCAGTTGTTCCCTGGCCTGGCGCATCTCGTCCTGAAGGTGAGGGAAGGCTGTAAGATGGGAGGCCAGGGCGGATAGGACATCCTCCCCCTTCTGCACACTCTCCGCCAGGTTCCAGAGCTGGTTTCGCGCCTGCTCCACCTGCTGCTCCAGCTTATAGAGCTGGCTCTTGGCCTGCCGTAGCTCCTCCTCCAGCCAGGGAACAGCACCAGCCGAGGGAGCTGCCGCCTCCGCCGGAGGAGGATCGGCCTTTGGCCGCTTCTTGTCCGCACCCATCGATATCCCCCCTGCCTGCCGTTACGCCGCTCAGCTTTCCACCCGCAGAAGGTTGCCGATGCGGCTCACCACCGCCAGCTTGCCTGCCTCCTTAATGGTCTTCTGCACCGATTCCTCGCGGGCAACGTGAGTCATGATGACCAGCTCCGCCGTCTGGGCCACCTCATCGCTCTCCTTCTGGATGACCGAGGCGATGCTTACGCCGTGGTCGCCGAAGCAGCGGGCGATCTGCGCCAGGACGCCGGGCTGGTCGGCCACCTCCAGGCGCAGATAGTAGCGGGTGGTCAGCTCGGCCATCGGCCTTATGGGCAACGACCGGCCCGCTCGCCAGGGCAAGCGGCCTCCCCTTCGGCCAGCCTTAGCCGCCGCCACGCTATGAGCGGCGTCCATGACATCGGCCACGATAGCGCTGGCCGTGGGAAAGGGACCCGCTCCCGGCCCCTGAAAGAGCACCCGCCCCAACAGATCACCCTCCACCTGAACGGCGTTGAGCACCCCGTCCACGCTGGCCAGAAGCTCCTCCTTGGGCACAAACGACGGGTGCACCCTGGCATCCACGCCGTCCTCCCCCCTCCTGGCTACAGCCAGAAGCTTGATAGCATAGCCCAGATCCTGAGCGTAGCGGAAGTCGCGGGCGTTGAGGCTGGTGATCCCCTCGCGGTAGACGTCGTCTGGCTGGACATGGGTGTGGAAGGCCAGGCTGGCCAGGATGGCCACCTTGTAGACGGCATCAAACCCCTCCACGTCGTTGGTGGGATCAGCCTCGGCGTAGCCCAGGGCTTGGGCCTGGCTCAGCGCCTCCTGAAAGTCCAGCCCTTCTTTGCTCATGCGGGTGAGAATGTAGTTGGTGGTGCCGTTGATAATGGCCCGAATGGAGGTGATTTCGTTAGCCGAGAGGTCGCGTCTCAGAGGACCGATGACGGGGGTGCCGCTGCCGACGCTGGCCTCGAACAGGATGTCCACCCCGTGCTCCTGGGCCAGGGCCAACAGCTCGAGGCCATGCTTGGCCATGACCTCCTTGTTGGCGGTCACTACATAGCGACCGGAACGGAGAGCTTCCTTGATGAAATCATAGGCCGGCCGCTCGCCACCCAGGAGCTCGATCACGATGTCGACCGCTTCGTCGTCCAGCGCAACACGCGGGTCGTCGGTGACTAGGCCGCGCTCCACGGGCACCTCATCAGCCTTGTAGAGGTCGCGCTCCAAGATGTGGCGCAGGTTTAGGCGAAACCCCAGTTGCTCGGCATAGGCTGGCCCCTTCTCCAAGAGGGTGCGGGCCACACCGCTGCCTATCACCCCTAGGCCCAGCAAAGCGATCTGGATCTCGTCCTGCTTGGCCATCGCTCCCTTTCCTACAGTCCGAAAGCCTTCTCGGCTGCCCACCGGAACTTATCTGGATCGCTAGACACGTAGTCCGTGCTGGGCAACAGGGTGCCCTGCTCGTCGAGCCAATGCGTGAAGTAGCTGCTGCTGATGCGCGTCCGCTGCTCAGGCGTCACCTCCCGCTCGGCCTCCTTCTCCTCCACCTCAAAAATGAAGTAGCCGCCCGGCCCGGGGATGGGGTCGCTGGGAGTACCCACCTCCAGATCGAACACCCTGACAGCATAAGATAGGTCCAGTTCATCGCGGGCCAGCCACTGCCGCTCGCGCCCTTCCTCCTCGCTGGCGCTGTCCACCCAACCCCGCTCGCCGCCCTCCTCCTTGGTCGCCTCATCCAAGGAAAGCTCCCCAGCCAGGTCGCCGAAGTCCTCGCCGGCGTCAAGACGTTCCAGCACCTCGAGCGCCTCGTCCTCCGTCCCCACCAGGATCTGGCGCATCCTCACCTGCTCGACGGTCTCGGGCACAGACAGCGAGAAGACCTCCTGCACCTTACTGGTTAAGAGCTCGGCCTCCATCATCCTGCGATACTCCTCCTCCGAGAGATCGCTCCCCTTCAACCCCTCCTCCAAAGCTGCGGCGAACGCCTCAGGATCGCTCTGCGTTAGGCCCAGCAGATCACTGATCGCCAGCTCCATCTCCTCCGGCGTTACGGACACGCCCAGGTCAGCGGGCGCTCTCTGCAGCAGCAGCTCCTCGCGCCCCAAAGTATTGGCCGTCAGGCTAACGGCCAGGGAGGCTTGCTCAGGCTGTTCTTGAAGGCCGAACTCAGCGACCATGAGTTTGAGACGGCGGGCAAAGTAATCGAGATCGAAGGTGGTTTCGCCTACCTCAACGGCCTTGGACTGAGGACGCTGGACGTGCTCCTCGTACCAATCTTGCAAGAAAAAATAGCCGAAGCCTGCCCCGATGATCACCAGAAGCAGCCCAAAACCAGCAATCACCGCCAACTGGCGCCGAAACTCGCGGCTCCAGGGCCGCCGCCGTGGGCGCGGCGGGATGGGCAGGGGTCTCTGTCGTCTCTTCTTGACCAAGGGCAAAACCCCTTCAAGGATAACGGACGGCGAAGCAGACGAAAACCCTCCCCACCGTCCCAGCTTGGGCAGCCCTAGCTACTGGCGTGAAGAGGAAGATCCCGTTGCGCGAATGTGCTCCGCCGTGTAGGGCAGAAGAGCCAAATGCCTGGCCCGCTTCAGGGCCTGCGATAGCGCCCGCTGATGCTTCGCGCAGGTCCCTAGCTTCCTCCTGGGCTCGATGCGCCCACGATCGGACAGGAAGCGGCGCAGCTTACCAACGTCTTTGTAGTCGATAACCGTGACGTGCTCGACGCAGAACATGCAGACCTTGCGTCGTCGGCCGTACCGCCCGCGCGGCCTGCGTCTAGCCGGCTCAGCAGCGGCCGCTTCTCGGGGTTGTTCTTGTGGTTCTTCTGCCATCGGTCAAACCCGCCTACTCAAAAGGTAGCTCCTCGGCCTCCGTCGTTTCGGCCTCCCTCGTTTCCGCCTCCCTCGTTTCCGCCTCCCCTTCCTCAGGCAAGGGAACACCCGGCGCCCGATCGAGGAAGAGCACCCTATCGGCGACCACCTCGTTGCGAAAGCGCCGCTGGCCGTCGGGGGCTTCCCACGAGCGGCTGCGCAGCCGTCCCTCTACGTAGACCCGCCGCCCCTTCTGAAGGTACTGGCTGCACTGTTCGGCCAGATTGCGCCAGGCTACTATGCTGAACCACTCCGTCTCCTCCCGCCGTTCGCCCTCGCGCGAAGTGTATCTAAAGTTAGTAGCAACGCGAAAGGTGGTCATCGCGTCACCACTGGCGGTGTAGCGCATCTCCGGATCGGTGCCCACATTGCCGATAATCATTAGCTTGTTCAGACCTGCCATCGCGCCAGCTCCTTTCGCTCAACCCCAGGGCGCCCACGCACTTCAGGGGGCGGCGGTTTCGCCCTCCTCCTTCCGCACGACCAGATGGCGTATCACTTCCTCTGTCAGCTCCAGGTTCGCCTCCAGACCGGCCACCTGAGTGGGGTCGAGCTTGAACTGGGTAAGGACGTAGTTTCCTTCGGTGCACCGACTGATGGGATAGGCCAGCTTCCTTCGGCCCCAGTGATTGACCTCGGCCACCTCGCCGCCGCGGCCGGTGATGAACTGGCCCACCTTCTCAATAGTACCGGGAACTTCCTCCTCGGGAACATCAGGGCTAATGATCATCACCATCTCGTAATCGCGCAAGGCCTCGCTCCCCTCCTCGCTGCTAGCAGGCGAAACCAGAACCCCACCCGCTACGGATCATAGAACGCAGCGAATTATAGCATGCGGCTGCTTCCTTCACAAGCGAAGCGGCTTCTGGGCAATGCCTGCCCACCCTCAGCCGGGGATGCCCGGCACAGGGAACCCGCTGGCGAGCTCCACCACCTCGTGACGCACGGCCACGGCCACCTTCTCGTCCTCTATGTTGTCCAGGATGCGAGCGATGAGGGCGGCGATGCGGCGCATCTCGTCCGACCCGAAGCCCCGGCTGGTGACGGCCGGGGTGCCGATGCGGATGCCGCTGCACACCATCGGCGGTCGCTCGTCGTAGGGGATCGTGTTCTTGTTCACTGTGATGCCCACCGCGTCCAGGGCTAGCTGGGCATCGCGGCCGGTGATCCCCTTCACCCCCACATCCACCAAGAGCAGATGGTTGTCGGTGCCGCCGGAGACGATGCGCAGACCGTGGCTCTGAAGCGCTTCGGCCAGAACCCTGGCATTCTCCACGATCCGCCGCTGATACTCGCCGAACTCTGGGCGCAAAGCTTCGCCGAAGCAGACAGCCTTGGCAGCGATACTGTGCATATGAGGCCCGCCCTGAGTGCCAGGGAAGACGGCACGATCGATCTTCTGGGCCAGGTCCGCCTCACAGAGGATGAAAGCGCCGCGAGGGCCGCGCAGGGTCTTGTGCGTGGTGGATGTGATCACCTGGGCGTGGGGCACCGGCGACGGATGGAGGCCCACAGCCACCAGGCCAGCGATGTGGGCTATGTCCGCCAGGAGGTAGGCCCCCACCTCATCGGCGATCTCCCGGCAGCGGGCGAAGCCGATGATGCGGGGATAGGCGGTAGCACCCACTACGATGACCTTGGGCTTATGCTCGCGGGCGAGAGCGGCCATCGCATCGTAGTCCAGAAGCTCCGTCTCCCGGTCGACGCCGTAATGCACGAAGCGATACAGCTTCCCCGAGAAATTGACCGCCAGGCCGTGGGTAAGGTGGCCGCCCTGGGCAAGGTTCATGCCCATGGCCGTGTCGCCCACCTCCATGAGGGCGGTGTAGGCAGCCCTGTTGGCCTCGGCACCGCTATGGGGCTGGACGTTCACGTGATCAGCGCCGAAAAGCTGCTTGAGCCGACTGATGGCCAGATCCTCCACCTCGTCCATGTGCTGGCAGCCACCGTAGTAGCGCTTCCTCGGATAGCCCTCGGCGTACTTGGTGCTGAGGATGGTGCCCAGCGCTTCCAGAACGGCGGCGCTGGCATCCCAGGCGATGCCTCTCCTGCTCGCGCTCGATAATCGCCGCCACCTCAGAGTCCTGCTGTTCCAGAACGCCCATCTCTTCTCCTTCGCCTGCTCAATCCGCTAAACAAAAAGGCAGAGGGCAACCCCTCAAGGTCGTCGCTCCTGCCTTCCTTTCGCCGTCGATGTCCGCTTGAAGAGAGCCTGCTCCTCTCGATTTCGGCCCCAGTTTAGTCCAGAGGCAGCCCGGCGTCAACGTCGGCCCTCGCCTCCCGCTCCAGCCGACGGTCGTGCTCCTGCCAGGCGTACTCCACCAGGGCCATCACGCCGCCGCAGACCAGCGAGTGGCCACCCAGCAGCACCGATATGGGGGCCCGCTCGGCCGCCTCGGTCAACTCGCGCAGGAACGGCTCCTCGATCGCCTCATGCCGGCCAACGTCCGAGAGGAAGCGCTCGGCCCGACTGGCCTCGATGCCCAGGTGGGCCAGGAGCACACGGCTGTCCAGGAAGGCGGCGTCGGCCAGATCCGCCAGGGTGGCAAAGAAGCGCTCCACCCCCACCTCGGCCAGGTAGAAGCCCAGAAGGGAGCGAGCCTTGCCGCCCTGAAGGCGTCCCTCGGCCTGCATTCCCCGCTCTTCGGCGAAGAACCGCACCCGACAGGCCGTCTCCCGCTCCAGATACTGCCACACCTGGCTGCCCGTTCGACCGGCCACCAGCACCTGAGCCGTAGGATCGGTGAAATAGGCCAGCACCCCTCGATAGGCCGCTACGTCCAGTCGCCAGCAGTCCAGGAGGAGCTGCAAGCGGGGGCCCGCTCCTCCCATCAGGGTCAGGATAGCCAGGTCGGAAGGCGAGTCGATGTCGAACTGGCTGGAGACGCTGCGGGGCAGCGGCCGCGCCGACAAGCCCGCCTGCTCGGCCAGCAGACGGGCCAGAGGGTTATCACTATCGGGCAGCTCGATCTTCTTCAGGGCTTCCCCTGGCGAGAAGGCCACCAGGTCCGCCGAGTATAAGTTGTTGGTGATGACCAGGCCATCGCCTCGACCCAGCTCCTGGGCGATGCCCACAAACTCCTGAGCCGCCAGGAGAGCAAGGCTGCCGCCGCTGAAATAGAGAGGCTTTTCCAGACCATATCTATCGATGACCCAGGCCAGACGGCGGCCGAAGTGGAAGGCTCCGGCGTCCACATCCACAACGACGCCGGAAGGCAGGTCTGCCAGCCCCTCCCGCGAGTCGGCGACAAGGATGGCGGAGGCGAAGGCACCTGTGGAGAGGGCTCGCTCCAGACTATCGAGGGTGGCGGCGCGGCGAGCGGCGGCCACCATCTCCTCCAGGGGACTGCCGCTCAGCCCGCCCAGGAAGGCTACAAGGGTGGGAGCCTCAGACAAGTCGTCAGAGGGGAAACCCCTACCTACAGCGCCTCGGGGATGATCAGTCCGTAGTCCCCGCCGCGTCGCCGGTAGAGGAGAGCGTAGGTGTCAGCGTCGGCATCGAAGAAGAGGAAGAAGTCGTGATCCAGAAGCTCCATTTGCTCGATGGCCTCCTCCTCGGTCATCGGCTTCACAGCAAAGCGCTTAACGCGCACTACTCGGCCCAGAACGATCTCCGTCTCCTGCTCTTCCTCCTCCTCAACTTCCTCAGGCACAGCGGCCTTTCCGACCAGGGCTGCCCCTCTGGCCTTGACATGCTTGTCCCTGTGATACACCTTCTCCTTATAGCGCCGCACCTGGTGCGACAGGACGTCGGCGGCAGCGTCGATGACGGGCAGCAGGCGAGGGCCCCTCTCCTCTGCCCGCAGGTAGGTACCATTACAGTTCACCGTTAGCTGTACCACGTACCGCCGAGCGTTCTCGCCCCCCTCCTGCTCCAGCTCAACTACTACCTCATCCACCAGGGGGAGATAGCGGCCCAAACGACTCAGCTTGCGGGTGGCGTACTCTCGCAGGCTATCGGTGACGGGGACATGACGCGAACGAAAGGCGAGCTCCATCTCCAATCAATCCTCCCTCTGGATCCCTGGGCGGAGACCTTCCATCACCTTATTTTAGAACTAAGAGACTCCCCCTTTCAAGGAGATCAGTCCTCGCGGGCGAAGGTGAGAGCCCAAACGGAAGCAGCGCCAGCCTGGCGCAGGGCGCGGGCGCAGGCATCGAGGGTGGCGCCGGTGGTCATGACGTCGTCGATGAGGAGGACGCGCTTGCCCTCCACCCAGCGACGGTCGGCGATAAAGGCATCGGCCACGTTGCCCTTGCGTGCTTCCGCGTCGGCGCTGCGAGCCTGGGGCGGAGTATTGCGACGGCGCGCTAGCCCTCGCTCGGCCAGCGGTAGGCCGCACAGGCGGGAAAGCTCTCGCGCCAGGAGGGCCGACTGGTTGTAGCCCCGCAATCGCTGCCTCCTGGCGTAGAGAGGCACCGCCACCAACAGGCCGGCCTCGATGGCCTCCTCTTTTTCCATGTAGCGGGCCATGAGCTGCGCCATCGGTTGGGCCAGGGCGGAAAGGTAGTTGTACTTAAGAGCGTGCACCGCCTCGCGCGCCGCGCCCTCATAGAGGTAGAGCGAGCGTACCCCCTGGAAGGCGGGCCTCTCCTCACGGCAGCGACCGCAAGGAGCTCCCTGGCGCTGCGGCTGCCAGCAGATCGGGCAGCGGGGCGGCCGAGCGCGGGGCAATTCCGCCTGGCAGGACTGGCAGAGGAACGAGCCATAGGCCCCGCAGCCGACACAGCGGGACGGAAAGAGGACATCCAGCACCACCCGCCCCACGCGGGTCAGAGGAGAAAAGACCGCCATCGACTGCCTCCCTGTCGCGAGTCCTTACTATTATACCGCCTTCGCCTTGCCCGCCTGAAACCGCTGCACTAAACTGGAAGCAGGTAAGAAGCCGTGAAAGTTACAGTGAAATTCTTCGCCGCTCTCCACGACATGACCGGCAGGCGGGAGCTGAATCTGGAGGTGAGCGAAGGGCTGACGGTTGGCGAGTTCCATCGCGACCTCTGCACTCGCTTCCCCCGCTTGGCCGACTACCGCGGCAGCCTGATGTACAGCGTGAACGCTGAGTATGTCCCCGCTGACCACCCCCTAGGCGACGGCGATGAGGTAGCCTTCATCCCCCCCGTGAGCGGAGGTGCCCATGCTCATTAGGATCACCGCCGACCCCCTCGACTCGCAGCCCCTCATCGAGCACGTCCGCCGCGACGAGAGCGGGGCGGTGGCCCTCTTCCTGGGCGTTGTGCGCAACAACAACCTGGGGCGGCGCGTCCTCCGTCTGGAGTACGATGCCTATCCCCAGATGGCCGAGAAGAAGCTGCGCCAGATAGCTGAGGAGATCATGTCGCACTGGCCCATCACCGACATCGCTATCGCTCACCGAACCGGCCGCCTGGAGATAGGGGAGACCAGCCTCCTGGTGGTCGTCTCCGCCCCTCATCGCCGCGAGACCTTCGAGGCCTGTCAGCACGCTGTGAACCGCATTAAGGAGATCGCCCCCATCTGGAAGAAGGAGGTCTGGGAGGGAGGCGAGACCTGGCTCGAGGGGAAAGACCAGACTACCCTGCAGCCTCAATGACCAGCGCCGATCTCAGCCTCAGCCTGCCCCGCTTCTGCCCCAACTGCGGCGGTCACCTCAGCGAACGCCTCCTGGAAACGGAAGACCGCCCCCGCCTGGTCTGCGACCAGTGCCAGCGCATCCTCTACCTTAATCCCAAAGTGGTGGCCGGAGTCATCATCGAGCGCGGCGGCCGCCTGCTGCTTCTGCGTCGCGCCATCGAGCCCCGCTACGGCACCTGGACCTTCCCCGCCGGCTACATGGAGATCGACGAGACGGCCGAGCAGGCAGCCGTACGAGAGGTAGAGGAGGAGGTCGGCCTGAAGGTGAAACTGGGGCCGCTGGTGGGCGTCTACTCGCGACCAGCCCCCGAGGCCCCAGGGGTCCTGGTTGTGGTCTTCCAGGGGCAGCGGCCGAGGGGTCGCGTGAAGATCGGGCGGGAGGTGATGGAGGCCCGCTGGTTTGCCCTGGACGCCATCCCCTGGAGCGAGCTCTCCTTCCCGACCACTCACTGGGCTCTAGGCGACTGGCTGCGCGCTCGCCAGGACACCCGCCGCCGCAAAGCTCAGCGAGCGGCCCGCTTGCGCCCGCCCCGCCGCGGCGGCTGAGGCGGCGGAGCTTGCTTCCTGGGCCTCCCCCGATAGTCCGGGGCCTCGATCTCGAAGATCATGCTCACCTTGGTGTCGTACATGCGTGAGACCCAGGAATCGGGCAGATCGTCGAGGACGCAGCCCACGGTGATAACCGTCGGCAGCTTGGCGTTATAGCGATAGTTGAGGATCTGGAATAGCTTCTCTTGAGCCCACGGGGTAGCGCTGTGCACCCCCAGGTCGTCCAAGATAAGGCAGGGAGTGGTGCGCGCCGCTTCGAAGATCTGGTCGAACTGGCCGCCCGGCGCATCCTCCCGAAAGGACGAGCGCAGCAGCTCCAACAGGTCGGGCACCACGCAGAACTCCACCGTCATGCCTTTACTCTCCAGATGGTGGCCGATGGCCGCCGCCAGGTGAGTCTTGCCACAACCGGTGCGCCCCAGGAGCACAAGCCACCCTTCTGGGCTCTCCGCGTAGTTCTTAGCCGCGCGAAAGGCGTTGCGCAGGCTCTGGCTCGCCTCCGAGCTGATACCGATGCCTCCCAGATAGAAGCTCTCGAAGGTCATCTCGCGGATGACCGCCAGAGCCAGCCCACCGAAGGCGGCCGTCCCCCCACCCGGCCCATCCTCCAGCAGGAAGACCTGCGACAGGCTCGCATCTCCCAGGCGGGTGCGCAGCCGCTCGTCCATCTCCTCCAGGGCAACGCTGGTGGTGAACACGGTGGGGAGCCGGTAATTGTAGCGATGGTTGAGTAGCTGGAAGAGCTTCTCCTGCGCCCAGGCGGTGGCACTGTGACCCCCCAGGTCGTCCAGGATCACCAGGGGGGCATTGCGCACCTGCTCGAACAGCTCATCGTAGGAGACCTCGCTGCCCGGCTTATAGGCGGCCCGAAGATGGTCCAGCAGGTCAGGCACCACCACGAAGAAGGCCGGCCACCCCCCCTCGATAGAGGCGTTGGCGATGGCCGCCGCTAGGTGGGTCTTGCCGCAGCCGCTGGGCCCGCAGAGCACCAGCCAGCCGCTGGGCTCCTGGGCGAACTGCTGGGCCGCCGCCACCGCCCTGGCGAACCTCTCCTGGGTGCCAGGGTCGGTGCTGCGCCCGCGGCCCATGAGGTTGGCAAAGGTCAGGCGGGTTAAAGGCCCCAGGTTGCTGTAGCGCTGCAGGCGGGCCAGCCGCTCCTCCTCCCTCTCCTCCAGCACGCAGCGGCAGGGGAAGACGCGACCGAAGTCGGGATGATCGAGGGGAACGTCCTTGCGCACGAAGCCCGCCCCCCGGCAGATGGGGCAAACGCCCTCTTCGACCCTCTCGGCGGCCTCAGTGACGGACGAGATGTCGGTATCGCCCGGAGAGGGGGCGCTTGCGCCCAAACCCTTCAAGATCTCGTCCAGCTTTCTCATAGTCCGGACCCTCTGCCTCCCATCGCCTGAGAATGGCAGCGATGTAGCTCCAGCTCCGCTTGTTCTGTTCCACCGCTATCCGAAAGGCCGGCTGGAACCAGTCAGCGGGGTATTGTCCCTCAGCGTCCTTCAGATATTCGGCGATCATCGGCGTCAGCGGGCCGACGTGTTGCTCGTAAAGCTCGAAGATGCTGGGCTTGAGTTCGTGCGGCTCAGGTGGCGGCGGAAGGAGCCGCCCCAAGCCCTCCAGGTCAGCCTTGGTGGCTGCCACCGCCCGGCGGCCAGCCGCCGTGTTGAGGAAGTACAGCTCTTGCCCTTGCCCCTCCTGCCCCCCTGCCCGAGAGGCGGGCTCCACGTCCAAGCGCAGGAGCGTCCCCCGCTCCACCGCTGCATCGAGGCCCCGTCGCAGGGCGCCCTCTCCCAGCGAATCGAGGGCGGCGACCAGGATGTCATCCGCGGCCAGTTCAGCGTAGGTCAGAAAGCGGGGCTGCCCCTTCTTGCGGCGGTCAGCAAAGAAGACGTAAAGGCCAACCACCAACTCGGCGGGATCGCTGATGCGGGGCAGGACAGCAGTGAAAAAAAGGTTGGGGATGGCGGTGGCCAAGGCCCCGGCAGGAAAGCCCGCGAACCGTCCCCCCTCTAGCTCCACCCGCTCTCCCCCTCCGGCGGGATGACGAGAAGGTCCTCAAAGCGAGCCGTCTTCTCCCGAAAGCGCAGATGGAGGGTGCCCGTCGGCCCGTTGCGGTGCTTGGCCACGATGATCTGGGCGATGCCCGCCGGATAGCTGTCGCCCGGGCGATCGGGGTGCACGCGCTCCCATTCGTCCCTGCGCACGTAGGCATCCTCGCGATAAATGAAAAGGACCACGTCGGCATCCTGCTCTATGCTCCCCGATTCCCGCAGGTCGCTGAGCATCGGGATGTGAGTGGCCCGTGCCTCCACCGCCCGCGAGAGCTGGGAGACGGCTATGACCGGCACGTTTAGCTCCCGCGCCAGCTCCTTGAAGGAGCGAGAGATGTAGCTGATCTCCTGCACTCGGTTCTCCGCCGGCACCCCGCCGTGCATGAGCTGCAGGTAGTCGACGATTACCAGGTCCAGGCGGCGCTCCCTGGACAGACGCCAGGCCTTGCCCCGCATCTCAGGCACCCGCACAACGGCGCTGTCGTCCACGTAGATGTTCACGTTGGCCAGCACGCCGATGGCCTGCATGATCCGCCGCTCCTCGGCCTCGTTATGGGTGCCCAGGCGCAGGCGGGTGGAATCGACGTTGGACTCCATGGCCAGCAGGCGCTGAGCCACCTGCTCGCCGGCCGTCTCCAGGCTGAAGACAGCCACCGTCGCCTGCTGCCCCACGGCAGCATTGCGAGCGATGTTCAGCGCCAGAGAGGTCTTCCCCAGGCTAGGCCGAGCAGCCAGGACGACTAGGTCAGCCCGCTTCAGGCCGCCCAGGAGGGTGTCCATATCCATGAAGCCGGTGCGGATGTGGACGCCGGGGCCAGCGGCCGCTTCCTCCATCGCCGGCCCCTCCACATGGCGTTCCAGCAGGTCCTTGATGTGAATGAAATCGCTGGCCAGCTTTTCCCCTCGCACGGCCGCCAGCAGGCCCTCGGCCCGCGACAGGATCGCAGGCTGGTCCGGGCCGCCCTGGTAGGCCATCTGTTGTATCCTCTGGCTCGCATCCAGCAGACGGCGATAGACGGCGTCCCTCTGGACGATCTGGGCGTAGTACTCGACGCCCAGGGGAGTGGGCAGCTCTGCCACCAGCTGGCTCAGATAGGCCACGCCGCCCATCTCCTCCAGCCGCCCTCGCCGGGCCAACTCATGGGCCAGGGTGATCTGATTTATGGCCTCGTTGCGCCCCCACAGAGCCAGGCAGGCGTCGTAGGCCCAGGCGTTCTTCTCCCGGAAGAAGTCCCCCGGTTGCAGTACCGGCGCCACCTTGAAAATGGCCTCGCCGTCCACCAAGAGAGAGGCAACAACCGCCTCCTCGGCCTCGATGTCGTGCGGGGGCAGCTTCTCGGCTATCTGGGTGGCCACAGCCTCAGCCTACTCCTGCGCGCGAGACCTTCTGCGGGCGACGATCTCCTCAGCCGAGCGGCCGAGGAGCAGCCTTCCCAGGCTGCGGTGCCCTACCTGGAGATAGTACTTCCGCCAGATCTGGCGGATCTGGTCGGCAGTCTTGGCGCCGTCCAGCTCTTGCTCTGCTTTCTTGAGAAGGGCCTCCGTTTCTTCGACAGGCATGGTCATAGTTGGGCTCCTTTATTCCTGCGACGACTCTTCAGCCGCTTCCTGCGGCTGTTCCTCTTCCGCCTCTTGCGAAGGCTGCTCCTCGCTGGCTATCTCGGGCTCCTCCTCCGCCGCCTCTTGCGAAGGCTGCTCCTCGCTGGCTTTCTCTGGCTCCTCCTCCTCTGCTGGCTCTTCCTCCGCCTCTCGCGAAGGCTGCTCCTCGCCGGCTTCCGCTGGCTCCTCCTCTTCCACGGGCGGAGGCGCCAGCAGTTCCTCCAGCGTCTGTCCCTCTCCCAGCACTGCCACCTGCACGCTGACACGCACATTGCGCGAAAGCCTGAGGGGCACCTCGAACAGGCCCACCTGCCGGATGGGCTCTTCCAGTTCCACCTGTCGATGCTCCAGGAGCAGCCCCAGCGGCTTCTCCAGGGCCTCGCTGATGTCGCGGGCGGTCACCGAGCCGTACAGACGGCCCTGCTCCCCCACCTTCACCTCGATGGTAATGGTCACACCAGCGAGCTTCTCCGCCAGCACCGCAGCATCGGCGTCCAGCCCGGACTGGCGCTTGGCTTCCGCTTCGGCCCTCGCCTGGGCTATGCGAATGTTGTGGTCGGTGGCGGGAACGGCCAGCTTGCGCGGCAGAAGGTAATTGCGAGCGTAGCCATTGGCCACGTTTCTCACCTCGCCGGTGCGGCCCGAACCCTCCACCTCCTCCAGAAATACCACCTTCACTGAGCACCCTCCCGATCAGGATGACCGCCGCCCACCGTCAGCATCATGCCATGACCTGATGGCAGCGGTGCAAGAGACTTTCCCACAAAAGTTATGAGTTCTTTTCCACGCTCTCCACATTAGAACATCCGTCCCAATCAAGTGTACTACCTGACGCACCGATGTCAAGCCTGTATAAGAAGAAGGGCCGCCCCCCTTATTGCGGCCCTTGTCCATGACAAGCCCAGCTCGCCTCACGAGCCCAGCTCCCTCTCCACGCCCCCCTCATAGGCAGCCGCCAGTTCAGCCAGCGGCAGGTCCATGTAGCGCCCCAGCACCAGCCGCTGGCCCG
>Ga0111208_1004_pt1 | contig 17910 bp, 12 predicted proteins | sample DeeMarSWOR152_54_FD_80380 | JGI IMG/M metagenome (GOLD analysis project Ga0111208, IMG submission 80380) | Dehalococcoidia bacterium DG_22 | reverse complement strand
CTGGTTTGGGTGAGGGCAGACGGGCTTACTGTTCGCTGTCCTCAGCGGGGTGCCAGAAGACCCAGCCGTTAGTGGAATGGCCGGTGACGGCCTTGGCGGCGCCGCTGAGTGAGGCGAAGACCTCGTCGCCGTACTTGACCGCCCTTCCAGCGGGGCGGTCCTTGGCCTCCACGATCACAGCGGTGTGCGGCTGGCCTTTATGCCCCGCCGTGAGAGTGGTGCCTACGGGCGGCATCTGGCGGGCGATCTTCTTGCGCTGACGCTTGCTGATCATGATCCACCTCCTTCTCCAAGTTATGTCGTCCTGCCGACCGTCCGGCGTCTTTGCACGCCGTCGACAGACAGACATCACTCAAAGCGGGAAGGAAGTCAAGTCTTGGCGCGACGAAGAGGATCGGCCCACCCATTCTCTCCTTCCGAAGGACGCCGGTTGCCCGTCTCGGACGTGCAAGAAGTGGGGCAAGAGTAGGGCGATTTCGAACGAGTTGCGCACTCTCAGATTGGGCAGGTAGGGCAGCGCCGTGCGTCTGGGTAGCTGGCTGCCAAGCGGGTTTACTACCGGCCAGTGCCAGCGTCCCGCCGACCTGCCCCTGATGCGTGCAGGTAGAGAAGGGTCAGTGCAGCACTTCGATCAACAAGTGGGGCGGACCCAGCCGACCCCGCCCCACTTTGTGCCCGCTGTGCGGAGTTACCATCCGCTCGGCATACCACCTAGAGGAGAAGCCGCAGACACTCGCAGCACGCCATCGACAGGGCCACGGCCAGGTCGATCTTGCGGTTCTGGGTCTTCTTTACAATCCGCAGCTTGCTGTCCTGGTCCTTCTCCAGCTTGGCGTTAGCGTTGGCGATGTGCTGCCGCAGGTCGGCATTCCCGTCGTGGGAGACCCGGCGGTCCCGGATGAGGTCGTATAGCGTCTTGTCGGCCGTCAGGCGGTCTCCGCCCTGGGGGAATTCTCTGAACCAGACGGGAACTTCGCGCCGAAGACGGGTCGCAAAATCATGGAGTTGGTATGGGTCGTAGGCCACTTCGACGACATCGTATCGCGAGCAGAGCTCCCTGATCGTGGCCTCGGGTTGGGAGTAGTCGATCGCGCCCCCCGGCGGCGGGTCCCACTTGCGCACCATCCGCACAGCGACGTCGTCATGACGATCTGTATGGCGGCTGACTGCGACCAACCCGAAGGAGTCGCCGGTCACCGCGGCATCGATTGCGACGACGAGCGGCGTGCGGTCCCCCGGCGCCAGGGGACGGGGGTCCAGGCAGGCATCCCACCATTCGATGGGCACGAAGGAGGACTCGGCGCGGACCCACTGGTTGAGATGGAGGCGCCGGAAGGCGGCTGGTCTGAGGATCTGCTCCTGCTCGGCGTAGTAGGTGTCGCCCTCTTCTCCTCGCTGCCAAGGCATCCGACGCCCCCATGCCTCGGAGTCCCAGTAGACGAGGAGGGAGGCTCCTTCGTCCACCCATATCGGGACCAGGCTGTCGGGGTTGGGTGCCTCCTCGAAGACCATGAGACCGACATCGGCCAGCTCATGGAGATCCCAGGCGTTGAGCTGACGTCCCTGAAGCACACCCCGCTCGTAGAGCTCCCATAGGAGGTCAGACTCGCCATCGAAGCCGGCATACGTCTCAATAAGCCGGGTGGAATCGCGGGTGGGCACCGGCGTAAGCTCCTCCCAGAGGCGGCGGGAACGTTCGCTTTCGTAGCCCCACAGCTCGGTCCAGACGGTGAGCGACGGATTGGCGCCGGCCTCTCCCTTGTAATCGTTGGGGATGGCCCGGATAACCGAGCCAGTGGGAAGGTGGCAGAGCTCCCGCTCGCTCGTCTTCCAGTGGCGCCTCCAGCCGGGGGAGAGCTCGATGCTGGCCCGCGCTGCCTGGAAGACGCGACCCTGAGCCTGCTCAAGGTCATTGGCCACGCAGTAGATCTCCTGGTAGCGGCCACCGGTCTCGGCGCGGTAGCGGGCGACCAGCGCCGCGATAGTGGTCTTGCCCGACTTCTTCGGGGTGCTGTACACGAAGGTGCGGTACCGATGGTGGCCGTCAGAATCGCGGGCCTCGATGAGGCGAAGTAGCGCCTTCTGGTGGGGCTCAAGAGCGATGGGCCGGCCCGGGTCCGGGATGTAGAAGTTGCTCTCCGCCCAGGAGACGATGTCCCCAGCGGCATGGCTAGCCGCCGTTGCCATCGCCGCCGGCAAGGAGTCGGCTAGCAGCTGCAAGGCATCGTTCCTGGAAAGCGGCTGCCCGTTCTTCATGGTCTTCAATTGTATTCACCTCCTGAAAGGCGGCCGCGAAGGCATCGGCGACCGCCATCACAAACTCGGAATCAATCGCTCCCAACGGCTCTGCACCGGCGGCGGCTCGCTCGATCTGGGAGCCCAGCTTCATCATGACGAGGGCGTCCCGGAGAGGGATGTTGCGAACGCCGATGATGCGGCCCTCCGGGTCGCGGTCGATGTACTTGCTCAGCGCGGCCATGGCGAAGATCTGTAACTTGCGCCCCTCCTCCGCGTGGCGATCCACCCAGTCCACCGCCGCCTTCGCCTGTGCCTGGGAGGAACGACGGCTTTGGTCCTTGTCCCAGGCGCGGACCCGTTCCACCCAGTTCCAGCGGCTGGAGTAGCGCTCAATGAGGGATTCGCTCCTCCCGAGGCGGCGGCCGACCTCGCGAAGGCTGCGGTTGGCGGGAGGCATCTCCCGGTAGAGGACGAAGCCAGCGAAGGAGGTGCCGGGCTCGCCAGGCTGCGGGTCCGTGGGCTTGAGAGTGGCGCTCATTTCTGCGATCCCCCGTGGCCAGCCAGGTAGACCCGGGCGACTTCAGCCAATGCCCGCCCCCGACGGTTCTTCCCGTCCAGCTGACCCGCCACCGCCGCCACAGCATCTTCGATGACTGCCTCGTCCTCGGGGGTTACCACGAAGGTGATGGCCCGTAGTGAGTCTTGGGAGGTGGGCTCCTGCTCGAACGCGGCCAGCAGCATCTCCAGGTCCGACTCCAGAAGCTCAAGGTTCTGGTGGATGGCGGCCGCATCCTCTGGAAGGAGCGCAGCCAGTTCATCCACTGGCATGAACGCCGCTAGGTCCCGCAGCAGCTCCGCTCGTCTCAGAGGTTCATCGGTCCCTTCAAGGCGGTTCAGGGTCGCCAACAGAACCAGCGCGGTTTGGTCATCGCATGGCCACAGATAACACCAGGCCTCCTTGTGACTCAGACGCCTAAGCGCCTCCCATCGCTGGTGTCCATCCAGCACCTGATAGGCACCCGTCTCCTCAGGGTGCGGCCTGACCACGAGTGGTGGATACTCACTCTCCCGCGCGATGTTCTCCGCCAGCTTAGACAACTGCTCCTCGTCCATCCGGTTGGTATTCGACGGGTGCGGACGAAGGCGTTCGAGGGGAACCCGTACCAGGCTGCCCGTTTCCTTCGAACCCCTATACTGTGGCGAGAACGAGGTACTCCCTGTTGCTCTCATTCTTTTCCTCCGATGCTAAGCTCTCTAGGTGGCGGTAAGGCACTTCTAGCACCCGGCGCACCTTCCGATACTTACTGATGCGGTCTGCCAGTTGCGCTACCGCGACGGATGCGTTCCCCAATGACACCAGCCACGCAGGGATGCGGTTGCAGGCCTGGAACAGTTCATCCAGGGGAGGGGTTGAGCCCGAGAAGCGGCTCCGCTGGTACTCTCGACCTTCGAGAAGGTGGTCCAACACGGCGTACTCGTTTTCGTATGACGTTGTCCCTGGGTACGGTGGGTCCAAGTAAACAACGTCGCCCTCAACGTCGCTGAGAAAGTCGAATACATCTCGCTGGTGGGCCTCTCCCTCGCCGGCGAAGACTCCTAAGTTGACCTCTTGAGCCACCCTCCACCAGGCGGCTGGGGCCAGCAACCCTCGGCTTCGCAGGTAGTGACCTACCCGGCGCGTATTCACCCGGTCGTAATCCCCACCCGCCGCCGCTCGAGCGTCGGTTCCCCGGAGCATCGACATAGGTTGCAGTCAGAGAATCCACTTGGTCAGGAGCAACGCGAGGAGGGACCGCCGTGGCTCCGGTATCTGGCCCGTATGCAGCCAATACAGCGCACGGTCGATCACTTGCGCGTGCTCTCTGGAGAAAACCCTGGGGTAGAACTCCTCCTCGGCGAGCCGCGGGTACACCTCTGACGGTTCACGGAGGACGGCGGCGACATCGACCTGCGTTAGCCTTACCGCGCTGTTGGCAATGAGGGCTCGCCCTATGGCTGCCGACCGGAGTGCCACGTCGTTGCAGAGGACGCGGAAGCCGCACGCCTTGCCGTAAAGGCTCATGCTTCCACCGCCCATGAATGGATCGATGAAGGTCATGCCCCGCCAGCGCTCGCGTTCAACGACTTGAGCCAGCAAGGCGAAAATGACGCCACAGAGTCGGCGTTTTCCGCCCAGATAGGCTGGGAGGGCTCGGAAGAATGGAAACTTGTGGCTCATGCCCTCAGCGTAAGGCGGGGGTAAGAGCCTGGTCTTCCGATAATCCGGCGGAGCAATTAATCGGACGGTGAGTTGCTGTAGATCAGGCGGGAATCAGTTCTTGGGGCACGGGTTCAGGATGCTTGTGCCAGACGCAGCGTCCTGCTCTTTCGCGCTCCCGCTTGGCGTCAGAGCGCGCACTAGAGAATCGCTCCCGCGGCGGGATGTGCTGGTCAGGCAAGGCATGGTCTCCAAGGTACCGATCGATCGCATCGTAGGCCTCTTCTGAGGACCCGTAGTAGTCCCCGACGCGGCCACAGGTCATCCAGCAGTCCAACATGGCGCCGAAGCCCCTGCCCGCTGGGCGCCCACCGCGTCCTTGCGCGGCGCGCTTGCGCTTTTCGGTACCGCCTGGGCGTAGCACACGCGTGCCCTCTTTCACCAGACGATCACCGATGGCTGCCTCCATCGCCTTCAACTTCTCGGCTTCCGGGTCAATCCGGGTCTCTGCAAGGATTCGGAACTCCGGGCGGGGTGCGAAGTATTCCAGGTCTTCCCTGAGCACGTACTTCCGCCTTCCCGAAGGCAAGGCGTCGAACCGGTACTGGCGGCCACTGGGACCACGGTAGGTCATAGCGCCACGTCGACCGCCGGTGTACTCGACGACGGTCTGATCGACTCGGCCGTCGTCTATGGGCCTGGGCGGCGTTGGCTCGTTCTCCATCGCCGACAACCTCGAACCTATGTTTGCACTCTAAGTCTATCACAGCGTGGCTAATTGGGCGGACCATGTGCCGAGGGTGATCACCTGCCGATGGAGCAGGCTCTCCTCTGACCGCGTGCAACTTCGATTACACGACGTGCTTGAGGGCACACTATGCCTCCATCGTGAGGTTCATCGTGCCGATCGGATGGCTGTAGCTTGTTCCCTTGCGAACCGTCGCGGCTGCGAGTAGGATGGGAGCGCCGTCGAGGACCACCAACCGTTGACGTCAGCTACCTCGCCGTAACGCTTCTCGTTCCTTGTCAAGCAAGGACCCACCTGACCGCCGCCTACACCTCGCTCAGCAGCGCTTCCGCCATTTCGACGTGCTTGGGCATGCCGATGCGGCGGTACATGGCGATAGCTTCTGTAAGCAGCTGGCGGGCCTTGTCGCGGTCGCCGGGGGCGTTGCGGTCGATGAGCATGCGGGCGTACCAGCGCCGCACCTCCGGCTGCTCGACGACGGCCGGCAGCTCGTGGGCCTGCCGCAGGGCCGCCTCGTAGTGGGCCTCGGCCTTCTCCCATTGCCCGCCGACGGCCGCCGCCATGCCGGCCATGGTCTGGACTAGTCCACAGGCCCACAAGCGTACCAGGGCACCGGTATCGATGGCTTCTAGGACCAGGGGATAAAGCTTCGCGACCTCATCTCGTTCACCGAGGACAGCCAGCCCTTCGACGACCGTCAGCAGCATCGTCCAGGCGCCGAGGGTGTTGGCCTGCCCTGAGCGCGGAAGGTTGCCCGTCTTCTCGCGCAGCATGGCCAGGGCTTTATCCCTGTAGCCGGAGTAGGCATTCCACAAAAAGAGGAAGCCCCAGTCAGCGCCAGCGAAGAAGCCCGGAGGCTCCAGCTTGGCAGCCTCCTCGGAGTTCTCCAGCGCCTTCTGCCACTGGCCCCTCCAGAAATGCATCAGGCTGAGGAAGGTGTAGGAGTGGGAGATCCAGGGCATGCCGGCGCTGCGGCAGAGTTCCAGGTCGCCTTTGGCAAACTCCTCAAACCTGCCGAGGTCCGCCGTGAGCATTAGCTCACGAAACGCACGACTCCGCTCGGCGGCCATGAGGGCGGCCAGGTGACCCAGGCGGGAGGCCAGGAGTTCCACATCCTCGCCGATCTCGGCGACTTCGTCGAACCGGCCGAGCCGCAGTTGGGCGAATTGGGTTTCCCACAGCGCGTCGGCCAGGCGCCAGAGGTCGCCCGCCGAGCGCAGCAGCTCTACTGTCCGTAGGCCGGTATCGACCACTTCTCGGAATTGCATGTATGCCCAGTGGTGCACAGTCTTGGAGCCGAGGAGCCACCCCAGGAGGCGCTGGTCGCCGAGCTGTTCGGCCATGGCCACAGCCTGCGCTATCATGCTGTCGCCGGCCCTGTATAAGCCGCCCATGCTGAGGGTGACGCCGGCGCAGCTCAGGAGGCGGCAGCGGTCGGCGCTCACCCGCTCCCCCAGGGCGCTGAGGCCGCGGCGGCTGATCTCCACCGCTTCCACGAAGCGCGCTCCCCACCACAGTTGTATAGTCATGTCGGAGGAGAGGCGGCCCACCGCCTCGGCGTCGCCCAGTTCCTCGTAGATGGGCAGCGCTTGCCGCCAGTCGGTCAGGGCTTCGTCCCAGCGGCCCAGGCTGCGCCGGGCCAGGCCCCGCTTGAACAGGAGGTCGGCCTGCCCCTGTCGGTCATCCGCCGGCTGTAAGGAGAGGGCGTTATCGTAGTGGCGCAGCGCGTCCTCGAAGGCCGCCACCTCAAGGGCCTGCTCCCCGGCCAGCGTCAGGTAGCGGACCGTCTTGGCAGGGTCGGCCGCCGTTCCCGCGCGGTAGAGGTGATGGACAAGGTCGGCGGCGTGCTCCTGGAGAGCCGAGGCGTAGACGCGCTCCATCGCCTCGGCCACCCGCAGGTGGAGCCGCTGCCGCCGGGGGAGAGAGAGGCCGCTGACCAAGGTCTGGCGGATCAGCTCGTGGGCGAAGGTGAAGCGGGCTTCGGGGCCGTCGGCGGTGGATGCGATCAAATGCGCCCGCTCCGCTTCGTCAATGGCGTCCAGCAGCACATCGGTGTTCACCTCGCTCAGCGCCTCCAGCACCTCGAAGCTAAAGCCGCGCCCGATGACGGCCGCCGTCGTGAGGACGCGGCGGCATTCCTCGCTTACCCGCTCCAGCCGGCGACCGATGACCAGGCGGATGCCCTCCGGCACCTCCAGTTCGCCGATGCTGAGGTCAGACCGCCAGCGACCCCGATCGTCGAACAGCTTCCTCTCCTCAGCCAGGTGCTTGAACACCTCCTCCACGAAGAAGGGGTTACCCTCGGTCTCGCTGTAAACGGCCTGCACGAGGGTGGCCGGCGGCTGCTGGCCGCTGAGGCCCCGGAGCATCGCCTCCACGCCGTCCTGGGGGAGCCGTTTGAGGGCCAGGCGGTGAGCCAGACGCTGGCGGACGAGCTCCTCCAGGGCCCTGGCCAAGGGCCGGGCCACGTCCAGTTCCACGTCTCGGTAGGTGCCCAGGATGAGGACAGGCATCTCGTGGAGCCGCTGGGCGATGTGTTGGAGGAGCAGCAGGGTGGAGTCCTCGGCCCAGTGCAGGTCCTCCAGAACCAAGAAGAGGGGCTGTGCACGGCCCGCTCGCTCCATAAACTCCTGCATGCTGTTGAAGAGGTAGCGGCGCTCCTGCTCTGGTGGAAGTTCCAGGGGCGCGTCGATGTCGGGGAAGAGGCGGCGCAGCTCCGGCATCAGCTTGGCCACTTCCGGCGCCGCGTCGCCCACAGCCTCCCGCAAAGCGTCCCGCGGGACGATGCGGGCCGTCGCCTCCAGCATCTCCACGAAGGGGATGTAGGGCGGTGCCCCTTGCATCTCGTAGCAGTGGCCGGTCAGAGCCAGCTGGCCCCGCTGGCGGGCCTCCGCCGCCAGTTCCTCCGCGAGGCGCGTCTTACCAACGCCGGGCTCGCCGCCGACGATGAGCAGGGTGCCCCGGCCGCGGGACGCTTGGTCAAGGCACCGTCGCAGGTCTGCCCGCTCAGCCTCCCGGCCGACGAAGGGCGTCCGCTCCACGAGGGCCGGCATAGCTGGCGCCTCCTCCTGCCAGACGACCTCGTACAGGCGCCAGCGTTCGGGGAAGCCCTTGAGGCGGAACCGGCCGCGGTCCACTAACTCGACGTCCTTGGCCCGGCCCATGACGACCCTCACCGCCTCCGACACCAGGATCTGACCGCCCTTGGCCTTGGAAGCGATGCGGGCAGCCGCGTTCACTGCCTCTCCGAATAGGTCCGCCTCCTCCTGGATCATCTCTCCCGTGTTCAGACCGATGCGCAGCCGTACCTGCTGGTCGGCAGGCTGTCGACGGTTGTGCTCTGCCAGGGCCCGCTGAATTCCCACTGCGCAGGCCACGCCCCTCCGCGCTGAGGCGAACGCCACCATGAAGCCGTCGCCCAGGGACTTCACCTCGTGGCCGCTGTACCGCTCCACCTGCTGACGCACCAAATCCCGCTGGGCGCGCAGTACGTCCTGGGCGGCTTCGTCGCCCCGACGGGTCGTCAGGTCAGTGGAGCCTTCGACGTCTGTGAACAGGACGGTGACGGTACCTTCGGGAAGCTCCTGAGCCACGATAGCCACCCACCTCCGAACGCTGTAGATTATTGGTCATTCGTTAGAGATAGTCAAAGGGTGGTGCGGTCGGGCAGAATGTGGCGCCCTGCTGGTGGCCGACGCCATCGTGTGGTTGGTCGTGGCGATGGGGTAGCCTCTTCCCTTGCCATCCCTGGTGCCCGCGGGTAGTATGGTGCTGCCCCGATCGTCCAGCATGCTGAGAACAAGGGGACAAAGATTGCGCATGGGGACGGTTGACTTCGCCTTCGACCCAGGCGATTGCCTTGTCGTCCAAACGCTGGAGGTGAGCTGGGCCACCGATGGCCACTGGCAGTCGTTCGGGGGTTCATTTCTGTAGCCTAGGACTATCAACATCCTGGCCATCGGAAACAGGCACGAAATATGCAAGAGAGGAGGCTGATGCAGCCGTGCGGAAGCTGGGCAAATTCTGGCTGATTTTCCTCGCCCTGGCAGCGTTGTTGCTGATAGTCGCAGTGGCCTGCGAGGAGGAGGGAGAGGAAACCCCCACTGGCACACCTGCCGCTACCGTGACCGGCAGTCCTACCGCCGTGGGCGAGGTCCCCGGCATTACTGACACAGAGATAGTCCTCGGCAGTCACTTCGCGCTCAGCGGCACCTGGGGGGCAGCGTACGCCCCCACGATCGCGGGCGCCGAAGCCTACTTCGAATACGTCAATGCTGAGAAAGGGGGCGTCTGCGGCCGCCAGATCGTCCTCAAGGTGGAGGACGATCAGTTCCTCCCGGCTGGAGCAGTCGAGGCGGTCAAGAAGCTGCTGGATCGAGACAAGGTGTTCGCCATCATCGCCGGTCTGGGCGCAGCCGCTCATTCGGCCGTCTGGGAGGACCTGAACGAAAGAGGAGTGCCCGACCTGTGGATCATGGCGGGGGACCATAAGTGGGCTGCTGAGCCCGAAAAGCACCCCTGGTCGGTTGCTATCCTGCCAGACTTCTATGTCGAGGGGACGATCTTCGGCGAATACATCTCCGACGGTATGCCTGGCAAGAAGGTCGGCATCCTCTACGAGAACGACGAGTACGGCAGGGACGAGCTGGCTGGTCTGAAGAATGGCCTCGACGCAACCAAGAACGAGCTGGTGTCCGAGCAGAGCTATGAGATCACCGCCGTCAGCATCCGGTCCCAGGTCAGCAATATGAAGGATGCTGGTGCCGAGGTGGTGGTTGGCGCCTGTCTCCCACCATCGTGTGCTCAGCTCATCAAGGAGGCCGACCGCCTGGGCTGGCATCCTCAGTTCTTCATCAGCTACGTCAATTCTGACCCCATGATGTTTCGGTATGCCTCGGCGGAACTCATGGAGGGGGTCATCACCCTCCAGGCCGGCAAGCTGTCGGACTGGACCGACGACCCGGCGGTAGCGGAGCACCACCGGATCATGAAGGAGTATGCTGACTTTGCCGCCGGCAACTTCACCATAGCCGGCCAAAACGCGGCGGTATTGACCGTCGAAGCTCTGAGCAGGACCTGTGATAACCTAACGCGAGAGGGCCTGATGGACGCCGTCCACTCTTTCAGGGACTACCAGCTCGACCTCATCTTGCCGGGCATCACCATCACTCTCAGCCCGACAGACCACTTGGTCACCGAAGCCATGAGGATGCTGAGGGCTCACGATGGCAAGTGGGAGTACTTCGGCGAGATAATCTCGTTCAGGGACTAGAGGGTAACCCCCGGGAGCGGAGAGGCACCGTGCCCGCCGCCACCTCTGTTCGCCCAGCCGCTAGGAGCCCTCGATGACGCTGAGGGGCTCCCAGAAGGACGGCGAGGGTAGCCGGGAATACTTCGGTCAGGTCCTCTGCTTCGACACTCTGCCCGCCCTGCTGCTGGCCAACACCATCGTTGTGGTGCGTGGTAGCGATGGGATGCGACTGACGCCGCTAGTGAGGGTCGTACTCGAAGACCTTTAAGGGCTTCTGACACTGGGAGGTGCCAAGTGGCGCAGATAGACGTGCGAACGACGCCTGAGGGTGAAGGCTGGGCCTTCCAGGTGACTGTGTCAGAGGGCGGCGGCCAAACTAGCCACCGCGTCACTATGACCCGCAACACCTACCAGCGGCTGACCAGCGAGGCGTGCACTCCAGAGGAGCTTGTGCGCAAATCGTTTGAGTTCCTCCTAGAACGGGAGCCTAAGGAATCCATCCTCCGCAAGTTCGAAATCACGATGATTTCGCGCTACTTCCCCGACTACGAACGCGAGATCAGCAAACGCATTCGCCCCTGACGCTCGTCGAAACTCCTGGCTCATGGGGCCGCACACTATCTGTCGATCGTGTCCTTGCTGCCGCCGGTCTCTGCCCTTGTCAGCCCTTGCGCGTGCGTGTAGGATGCGGCCGCTCTGCCGTATTCGGAGACATGCCAGCCAGGAGGACGGCGAACATAGTTGCAGAGGCGCCGCTCGTGATGGAGATTTCCTCAACAATTTCTATGGCGAAAGTATTGACAAAGCCATTGTAACGTGTAAACTAGCCCTGCCCGCACCGCTCGTGTTAGCGGGGGTGCAGCGAAGTGCGTAGGGGCTTCCAGGCCTATGGTAACCAGGAGTAGGTAGCGGTCGCTGGAGCGAACGCGAGGTCGCTGCTATTTGTTTTGGCGAAGGGGGTGCGGCGATGCGGACGTACGCAAGGCTGACGCTGCTGATATCCGCGGTGTTGGCAGTCGCTGTCTTCTCAGGTACGGAGCGCGCGGGTGCCCACCCCGGGATAACCTCTCCATCGACGGCAGCCGCGCTCGCAGACGCCATGAACGTGCCCGCGGGCGACATAGTCTCAGCGTCCCTTGACACTAGCGACGCGCTGGGCACGGGGGTCGCGGACACCGCATTGAGCTTCTTTCCCCGAGCGGGAGGCACCTTCGCGATTCTGTCCTCGGGGCTGGCCGTCAGCGCCGATGATCCCGACACCAACAACTCTGAATGCTTGGGCTGTGGCGGCGATTCGGACGATGTCAGCTACACCTTGGACGGTCTCAACAACAGTCAGGGAAACGACCTGGTTCAGCTGAGCCTTACGTTGAGCGTCCCTGAGGGATTCGGCTGCCTGGCGTTTGACTTCGCCTTCTACTCCGAGGAATTTCCAGACTACATCAACAGTCAGTTCAACGACACCTTCATCGCCGAAGTGGGGCCGCCAGGTAGCGCCTCAACGTTTACTATTGTGGGCGACGACGTAGTGGCGCCCAACAATATTGCGTTCGACACCAATGGGCACACGCTGGATGTAAACTCAGCCTTCGGCTTTGATCCCGGCAATCCAAACCCTGACACGGGCACGACGTACGACGGCACCTCCGGCCTACTCATGGCAAGGAGCCAAGTGACGCCGGGGACGGAAGTGGAGATCGTCTTCTCCATCATGGACCTCGGCGATTCGATCCTGGACTCTGCCGTGTTCCTCGACAACTTCCGCTGGACGACGGATCCTCCCGCGGTATGCCAGCCGGGGACGGAACCAATGTCTGCTGGCCACTGGAAGCTCGACGAGGGAAGCGGAACGACGGCCTATGATAGTAGCGAGAACGGGAACCACGGGACGCTAATAAATGGACCTTCATGGACAAGCGGAAAAATTGACGGAGCGCTGAGCTTTGATGGAGCGGATGACTACGTTCAAGTTCCCGATTCGAACAGCCTGGATCTAACTAACGCTCTGACATTGGCGATGTGGTTCAAGCCCGCCATCAACATACCGTCTCCCTATGACTACTTCTACACCCTGCTGATGAAGTGGCACGGAACAGGGGACCAGTGGCGTACCGGCTATGTCCTTCAAATCTACAGCCTGGGTGTTGCTCCGGGGAGCGTTCATTTCATCCGGGGTCATGGGTCCGGACAGTGGGGCGGACTCCACGGGACGCAGCGTACCTGGAATGCCGATCAGTGGTATCACGTTGCCGTAACCTACGACACTTCCCTACCCTCGGGAAACGCGAAGATCTATGTCAATGGGGTCCTTGATGCCCAAGACGATGAAAACAGAGCCCTAGCTGTCAACAGCTTGGATTTCTTCATCAATGCGGATCCGTTTGAGGTTGGCTGGCATCCCCAGGTGAAGTACTTCCCGGGTGTGATCGACGACGTTAGGGTCTACAACAGGGCGTTGAGTGCGGCAGAGATAGCACAGCTCGCGCAAGCTCCTATATGTGGCAACACTCTCGTTGAGCCCCCGGAACAGTGCGATCCTTCGCTGGCAAACAGCCCCCAGTGTACACAGTCCAGTTCCTGGTGTTCAGGGCTCACCTTGTGCGTTCGTGACGCCTACGGCGACTGCACATCCCAGTGCGCGTGCTCGTATGACGCCGCGTCTTGTGGCTGCCAGATGGGCCAGTGCGGAGCCGAGTGCGCCATCGACACCGATTGCTCCCCCGGCGAGGTTTGCAGTGGCTGCATATGTCAAGCGTCGGGGCCCGCCGTCGCCGGCAAAGAGGTGGAGCTCGCTTGTCTTCCCTTAGACGACCCCTCCTGCGCAGGCGCCGACCCCTACGCCCCAAGCGAATCGGCGGACATGATTGCGGGGTTCACAATTCCACACCCGTCTATGCAGTTCGCCCCGGGCCTCCTGGTGGGCTTCCTTGACCCCGACTTCCAGATGACCGGCGGGAGTGCCGTTGGAGCCCTGCTGGGCAAGCTGAGGTCGGACACGTTCCTCGGCACCCTCAACAACCCCTGCAATGTCCGTCTGGACCTGACGTTCGACATGTACAACGGCACCACGGACACGAGCGAGACCTTCGTGGTGGACCCCGACCACAGCAACGTGATGGACCCCGATCCCGCCGGGACTGACGCTTGTACCTCAACTAACGCTGAGCTGCCCAACCACGTCGACTGCTACCCCGACTACAACAACAGGGTGTTTGACCCCGACGGGACCGGGCCCAAGGACCCCATTGCGCCGATAGCGCGCCTCAGTGGCTACTCGACTGTGGCCGGCGCCGACATCCTCCTCCAGTTCCTCGTCTTCGACAAGGGCGCCTTCCCGGACGGCGGCTTTGAGGCCCCCCACCCCTACAGCCAGTTCACTGCCGAGTGGGGCTATCCCTCGGTAATCCTCCTGCTCAACCCGGCTGACCCCGCCGCGCCCAGCCCCATCAACTACTTCTGCTCGCCCATGGTCTCCAAGAGCCTCCTGTACGGCAAGAACCAGGACAACCCGAACACGACGGCAGTCGAGGGCGGCGAGGTGGTCCGGCAAAACCCCGCTACGGCCGGCACTCACTATTACCACTACCTGGCTGTGAGCTACCGCAACGCCGACGAGGACCCCTACCCGACCAACTACGACTCCTGTAAGTTCTGCTACAACCAGGACGACCAGTTCCTGGTGGACAGCGACGGCGACGGGATGGACCCCTGTTGCGACCCCGACGGCGCCACCAACGCTGGTGACGACTACGACAGCGACGAGTACCTCAACGGCAACGACTACTGCCCGACGGTCTACAACCCCTACCCTCAGAACGAGGGCGAACTCTCCGCGCCCTGGCCGCAGGATGCCGGCCCTCGCCAGGATGAGGTCGCTGACGACTGCGAGGGAGACGGACAGGTCGGGACCGGAACCGATTACATCATCCTGCCCGCCGCACCAACGGCCGAGTTAGGCGCCGCCTGCAACAACAACGTCGACGACGACCACGACGGCTGGTTTGACGAAGGCTGCGACAGCGACAAGGACATCTCCAACGGCACCTACAAGGCGGCCCTCACCCTGATGGCGGTGTGCATCGGCGAGGACGACGACGACGGCGACGGCTGGTGCAATGACGACGAGACCGCCCTGGGCTCGCCGCCTGACTCTGCCCCCGGCGGCGACCACGACGGCGACGGCTTCGCCAACCCGCCCGACTACAACAGCTACCCCTACAGTCCCTGCACGGGCGGCAGCACGACCGCCTGCGTCGACAACTGCCCCGTCGACTACAACCCCACCCAGGCCGACGCTGACAGCGACGGCATCGGCGACCTCTGCGACCTGTTCCCGAATACCGCCGCCGCCGCCGACTACGACGGCGATGGGTATAACAACAACGCCGACCCCTGCCCACAGCACAAGCTCATCGACCTGCTGAGCAGCCAGGACGACGACAATGACGGCCTCGGCGATGGCTGCGACCCCATGCCCAACAAGGACTACAGCCCCTTCGGCCGGCCGGAGAACGCCTCGCTGGAGTTCTACGCTCCTCTCACCAATGCTGGCGCCAGGCCGCCGACCGACGAGAAGATAGCCATGGACGGCCTCCAGCAGATCTGCGATGACTTCATCGACAACGACGGCGACACCAAGGTCGACGGCGAGGACTCGGACTGCAGCTACACCTACGACAGGGACAACGACGGCGGCGAGGACGGCGAGGAATGGTGGGTTGGCACCGACCGCCTGGACACCTGCGGCAACGACTGCAAGGCCGTGGTGCCGCCTGCGATCCGCGGCGGAGAGCACGACGCCTGGCCGTACGACATCAACACCGACTGCTGGTGCAACGCCTCCGACATCCTGATGTTCCCCGCCCAGATCTCCATGCCGATCCAGAAGGGCGTCGCTGACCCTCACCCTTACCAGCAGCGCTACGACGTGAGCCCGGACAACTGGATCAACGCCGCTGACATCCTGATGTTCCCCGCCAGGGTTGCCATGCCCTTGCAGTGCACCAACCCCTAGGGCATGGGAGTGAACGACGGCGAGCGGTCAATAGATAGATGCGATGACAAAGCAGGAGACACGGTAATCAAAAAAAGAGAGGAGAGGTGATGCGATTGGGTAGTTCGCCAATCGAGAAGACAGAGAATTCTGGCCCAATATCTAAGGGGGTGCGGCCATGAGAAAGTTCATATTTCGCGGCACCGCGGCAGGCCTAATTGTCGGCTTGTTAGCGCTGCTGCTAGTGTTGGTGCCGGCAGGCACCAACGATACGGCCCAGGCCCAGGGCGGCACTGGTAACTTCCCCTGCGTCGTTGGTATCGACGTCGACCCTTATACCGCCGGTGACGCGAACACGAACCTGTATGTGGGCGCCGTCGAGAACTGCAAGCGGGTGGACTACGACGCCTCAGGCGATACCGACAAGTTTGACATCGACGTCTTCGTGGACGACGTGCCCGGTGCCGGCCACCCTGGCGGAGCGAAGGACCTGGGTGGCGCCAACTTCTACCTGGACTACGACAACAACGGGGCAGCCCCGGGCTACCTCCAGATCAACGGCTTTGTCGGGCCCACCAACATGGGCTGCTTCGACTGGGTACTGAGGACGCAGGCCGGCAGCGCTGCCTGCATGGAGACAGGCGAGACGGCCTGGCCTGACAACGACGGCAACCTGTCCGTGGTGGCCGTAGACCCCTCCGGCGCGGCTGGCGCCGAGCTGCCGGGTACCAGGGGTGTCATTGACCGCTACGAGATGGAAGTCATGCAGGCCGGGCCGAAGGTCATTGCCCTCACCATCGCCGGTGCGCCCACTATCCTGGCCACGAGCGTGCCCACCGGGTACGACCCGGACCAGCTGTGGGACGGCAACTACCCGACGCCGTATGGCCTGGTGGCTATCGACACCGACTGCCCTCAGCCCACAGACGTAAAGAAGACCATATTCGAGGCGGTGGACCTGCCTGCTCCCTACCCTGACCCGATCGACTTGGACGTGAGCGAGACGCTCTGGTTCCACCTGCACGAGCAGCTCCACAACAACGGGCCCATGACCCCGCTGCCGGTCGAGATCACCGTTGAGGGCACCCCGCCCGAGGGCGGCGAGGTCTCCTACCACGTCTCAGCGGAGGACCTTGCTCTGCCCGGCGACCTGCTGGTCACCAAGAACGGCGCCCCCTGGGTGGGACCGCCGCACGACGGCGGCCTGAACCCGCCCGAGAGCACAGAGTTCGTGGTGGGCTTCCCGGACGTCTTGGACGTCCACAAGCAGGTCGACCTGCCCTATAGTGACTATCCCGACCTGTACGAGGACTGGGACATTCACTGCCTGACGCCCAGCCAGCACACCTGGCACTTCCACAACGAGGTCTGGCCACTAGACCCGGTTGTTATCGACCCGGAGCCTGGTAACAACGTCAAGGACCTCGACATTGTGGTCAACTGCCTGGCTGAGTCGGACGTCAAGATCACCGACATGTCGGTGCTCAACCTGCCGGCCAAGAAGCCGATCGATGACTCCCCGTACGAGCTGCCGTACCCCACTCTCTACGTGGACGAGCCGACCGACGTCACCCTGAGCAAGACGGTCCACAACAACTTCGATGACGGTTCGTGGGATGCCTACGGTCCGTCCGCGGTAACGGTCACCAGGACGGGGGCCGTAGTGGGCTATGCTGGCATGAACGCCGCCTACGCTGACTGCGTGATCACGCCGGGCACGGCGCAGAACCCCACCCCGCTGGTGGTGAGCACAGCCCAGACCGTGACCGAGCCATTCACCATCACCTGCGGCCGCGGCGGCATCGAGTACAACGATGACGCGGCTTACGGCGGCAGCGACGTGTTCATCGACGAGGACCCGGTCAACGGCGTCGATGACGACGGCGACCTCTGCGAGTACGACGAGGATGGCTCGCCGGCCAGCAGCCCCGGGGCCGGCAACTGCTGCGACACCATCGAGAACGACGCCACGCCCGACGGCATAGACGCAGCCGACCCGGAGTGCGCGGCGTTGGCCATCGACGAGGACTCAGCGTTCTACGTTGTAGTGGTTCTGTTCACCAACACCCTTGACCTCGACAACCCTCACACCACCGACCCGAACCCAGACCTCAACGTGCTGACTATGACGTATGAGGACGCGTGGGCCATGCTCCAGCAGCGCTTCACAGTCATCCGGCCGTTCGACGCCACGTTCGACTACGTCGTGGACAGCAGCGCGCCGGACGACGTGACGACTCCGCCAGCCAGTGACAGCTGTATCGCCAGCCCGCTGTTCCCCTGCAAGACCCTGAGCGATGCGGAAGTCGCCGGAGTCGCCCCACCGCCGGGTGCTGGCTACTACGGCGACATGCCGCTGGTAGCCCAGATGAGCATCATCGCTGACGACCCTGGCGACATGGCCTGGATGAGCGGCGCGCCGTGGGCCAACTGCCCGCTGTTCGGCGGCGCCTGCGCAGGCATCACCAACGCCGCGACGGTAG
>Ga0111208_1024_pt1 | contig 17913 bp, 21 predicted proteins | sample DeeMarSWOR152_54_FD_80380 | JGI IMG/M metagenome (GOLD analysis project Ga0111208, IMG submission 80380) | Dehalococcoidia bacterium DG_22 | reverse complement strand
ACCCTGGAAGAGGTGGGGCGGGAGTTCAGCGTCACCCGTGAGCGCATCCGCCAGATCGAGGCCAAAGCCCTGCGCAAGCTGCGCCACCCCTCGCGCAGCAAGAAGCTCAAGGACTATTTAGAGTAGAACCTGAGGATGAAATTAGGGAGGTAAACGCCAGATGCCGCTCTACGAGTATTACTGCCCCCAGTGTCAAACGCGGTTCGAGCTCCTGCGCCCTATGAGCCGCTCCAACGGTCCGGCTACCTGCCCCAACGGTCATGAGGGAGCGCAGCGGGTGCTGTCCGTCTTCTCGCCCGTCAGCAAGGGAGCCGGTGACGAGATGGCGCCCATAGGCGGCGACCTGGGCTATAACACCTGCGCTACCGGGACCTGTCCCCTGCCCTGAGCTAAACCCTCGGTTGCCCCACCGCCAGAGGCCCCACCCTCAGCCGCAGCCTCACTCGTAGGTAGATGGCCGAGAGCGAGGCCAATAGCACGGCTTCCACAGCGGTCAGACCTGCCACCAGCATAGTGGCATCGAACCAGAAGCCGCGGGGGAACATTTGGATGAGGTGATCGGTGTTTGGGTTGAGCTTCCAGAGGTCGTTGGTGAAGGCCACCAGGTGAAAGCGCAGGAAGAGCTCGTCGAAGCCCACCAGCGCCAACACGGCAAAGAGGGCCAGCAGGCCCAGGGTGAACAGAGAGGCCTGGAGGAGGATTCGGGCCAGAATGCGCAGGGGAGCCTCGACCGCCCAGATGAACACGGTCACCACGAACACCAGGGCGAAGGCCAGCGATGCCTCCTGCACCCGAAAAACGGTGCGAAAGAGGTTCTTGACGTCGGTCAGGTGGCTTGTCTCTCGCTCGTTGAACAGGGGCACGCGGCGATCATCCTCCTGCACAAAGATTCGGATGGTCTCGTCGTCGTTGTTGAAGTAGCGCACTAGCTTATCGGCCGCCCGGTCCAGTTCGCTGCGCGAGATGCCAGTGGCGGCCTCGGCGTCGTACTTGTCGAAGCTGTAGTGATAGAGGCGCGCCTCGTTGGCGGCCCAGCGCACGTTGGTGGTGACCAGCAACACGGGGATGCTGATGAAGAAGAGGATCGTTGCAATCCTGGGGACGAGGCCCACCTTATGCCTCCTCTCCGCCGCGGCTGCCTTGTACCGAGCTGTCTAGAGCCATATTAGGAGTGGCCCTTCCTCTTGTCAACGAGAAGGGCCCATCCCTATAATCGAGCGGCAGGCAGGGGAAAGGACAGGCGCTATGGGCATATCGGAAGAGCAGATGCGTACATTCGAGGGCTTCAGGGCTATCATCGCTCGCCTGCGCGGGCCCGATGGTTGCCCCTGGGATCGGGCTCAGACCCATGCCTCCCTCAAGCCCTACCTGCTAGAAGAGGCCTACGAGGCGGTGGCCGCTTTGGACGAGGGCGACCCCCACAGGATCTGCGACGAGTTGGGCGACCTCCTTCTGGAGGTATTCCTCCACGTCCAGCTCGCCGAGGAGGCCCAGGAATTCACCCTGGCAGACGTCGTCTACGGCATCGCCAGTAAGATCGTGCGCCGTCATCCTCACGTCTTCGGCGAAGAGCAGGCCGACTCGCCCCAGGAGGTCATGGTTCGCTGGGAGGAGCTGAAGCGAAAGGAGAGGGGCCCACAGGACTCGGCCCTGTCTGGAGTTCCCCTGGCGATGCCCGCCCTGGCTCGCGCCCAGATGTTCCTGGCCAGGGCGGCCACTGTGGGCTTCGAGTGGCCGCAAACGGAGGACGTGCTGGACAAGCTGGGGGAGGAGCTAAAGGAGCTGGCCCAGGCGAGCGAGCCAGACCACAAGCGAGAGGAGCTGGGCGATGTCCTCTTCCTTCTGGTGAACCTAGCCCGCTACCTCGATCTGGGCGCCGAGGAAGCCCTGCGACAGGCCAACCGCAAGTTCTATCAGCGCTTCACCACTATGGAGTCCCTGGCCCACGAGCAGGGCCGCAGCCTGGCCGATATGCCCCTCGCGGAGCAGGAGGCTCTCTGGGAAGCAGCCAAGGAGCGCCTTCGAGCTGAAGGCGGCTAGCCTTTTCTATGCACCGGCCTGCGGTGGCACGCGGGCTCAGCATGCTAGCTGAGGGGAGACCCTTCGCTATGCTCAGGGTGACAGCGCAGCCTACCGTCAGGGGACGCCGTGGCCTACCGTCATTCTGAGCGGAGCGAGGAATCTCCGCGCAGATGTGGGCAAAGAGCGCCTTCGAGCCGAAAGGGACTCGCCCTAACCGGCTGCTAGCTAGCGTCTGCTCCTAGTTCTCTCTACCCACCAGAGGGCAAGTCCGCCAATCACTATTAGTGCCACCATGCCTGTCACTCCGGCGTACCACCAGACGGGGAAGTCCGTTTCGCTCTCGCCTGCTGTGCCCGGAGCGACGCCAGGGGCAGGCGTGGCCTCTGGTGTCAGGGGCAGCGCCGTCGGGGGTTGCACGGTCGGGCTCGGCTTCGGGGGCGCAGGTGTCGGACTCGCAGGCGGCGTCTCCCCTTGGACCGGTGTCTCCAGCGGGGGTGGCTCCTCCGTTGGGGATGGGGTTGGCGGTGGTGGGGCTGGCGTATCGTGAGACGGTTCTGGTGTTGGCGTGGCCTCCGGTGAGGGGGTCGCTGTTGGTAGCGGCTCGCCCACACTGACTCGCACAGAGTCGGTCAGGGCCGGGTCGATACAGGTGTTGTCGTCGTAGACCAGGCAGACGTAGATCGTGTGCTCACCATCCGCTAGGTCGACGAACGTCTCTGACAGACGTCCCGAGTGGATCATGTTGGCATCGCCCAGGGGCGTGGGCAGGTCGAAGAAGGGCTCGACGTCCAGGAAGTACACGATGTGCCCCTTGTTGGGCTCGCGCGCCGGCTCCAGCGGCAGGCTGATGGTGAAGCCGGTGAGGGCTACGCTCACCATGATATCCGGCCCAGAGAGGACCTCCCCCTCTGCTGGCGCAGTGATGACGATGGATGGCTTCTCCTGGGCCAGGCTCTCGCCAGCCGCTAGGGCCAGCAGGAGGGCCATCGCCAAGAGGGCCAGTCCTGACCGGCAAAGATATCGAGACAACAACTCGACCCCTCTATCTGCTCAATTGGATAGACGTTCCTTCCCTGGAAGTGTTTCACGGCGGGAGGGCATGCCCTGCTCTAGCGCTGGAGGGAGATAGCACCGTCGGGGCAGACCTCGACACAGAGGCCACAAGCGTTACAGTACTTGCTGAAGCGCGGGGCGATGGCGTAGCGGTCCGGCTTCCCCGGCAGGCCTCGGCTGTGACTGCTCACGGGGACGGCCAGCAAAACGCCCAGCGGGCAGACCTGAAGGCACCGATAACCACAGGCCGCAGCATCGCACTCCTGGATCACGATCTTGAAGGCCATTGCTACCACACGTTTGCTACAGGAGCGAGGCTCTCCCTGGGAACCATACGGATCGCTCCTCGTGGGCAGGCCTGACGGCAGAGGCCACAGCCGAAGCACATTTGCGGGTCGCAGACAACCACCCCATCCGTGGGCACCCAGCGCAGGGCACCGAACTGGCACATCTGGATACACTGCGGCCTGCCACCGCAGCCATTGCAGCGGCTGTGATCGATGACACAGACTCCGTGTCCCTTGAGAAAGGCGACATCGATGCCGTGCACAAAGCGCATCTTCATCGAAGTGCAGTAATTGCGGTCGCAGTTACAGATGACGATGGGGAAGGGGAGCTTGGCGAAGACTACTTGGTGAATAAAGCCCTTCTTGTCGAAGCTCCTCCATGGGCTCCTCGGGCTTCCTGGCGATGGTGAGTTCCTTGATGGGGCCGAAGTTGAGACAGGTCATCATCTCCTTGCCGCCCACCAGGCGGCGGCACATGCAGGGCAGCGCTACGAAGTCGCGGGCGAGGTCTACTATCGCCAGCGCGTCCTCCAGAGCGACCACCTGTCCCGCATGCCGGCCCGGCGTCACGCGGTCGACGGCTGCTTTGAATAAGCTACCGAAGAGGGGCACGTGGGTGAAGGGAGCCCAGCGGGTAGAGCGGTCGATGTAGTAGTCCACTCCCCAGGCTGCTATCTGGTCGACCATGCGCTGGCGCCCCTTGTCCTTCAGCAGCTCGTCGGAGTAGTTCTCCGGGTTGAGGTACCAGCGGTTCCCGTGGCCATACTTGCCGCAGTACTCGCACATCTCCCTATCCTTCGGTTGGTCTTGCTTGAGGCAATTGCATAGTCCATCCTTGCCAAGCATTCCTCTTTTGTCAAGCGGTTGGTCAGGATTAGGTTGACCGCAAGGAGTGATTCATTCAGCGGCATTGCCGAGGCGCCACCCGCCGCGGGTTGACCGTCCCCGCGCGATCCCTGCATTGACGGCCTTGAGGGCGCGGTGACATACTGGCTGTAGAGGGAGGTTTTCTTCTGCCTTGGCGACCAGGCGCCGGCCCTTCGAGTTCATCGAGCACACGGCCGACGTGGGTGTGCTAGCCCACGGTAGCACTCTGGCCGAGGCCTTTGTGCATGCGGCCGAGGGAATGTTTTCCGTGATGGTGAACCTGAACGGAGTGCGTGAGGAGGAGGAGCGGTCGCTGGCGGTGGAGGCCCACGACTGGCCCAGCCTGCTGGTGGCCTGGCTCTCGGAGCTTATCTACTTTTCCGATGTCGACGGCCTCGTCTTTAAACGATTCGAGATCAGGCAGATGCAGCCCTATTCCCTCCGGGCCAGTGCCTACGGCGAGAAGATAGACCGACAGCGGCATGAGCTGGGCGCGGGCGTCAAGGCGATCACCCGCCACATGCTGGAGGTTGACGAGGACGAGGACGGCTATCGCGTCCAGGTACTGCTGGACATCTAGGGGTGGTGGAAGATGGCCAAGAACTGGAAGCAGATCCTGCAGCGAGTAGATGACCTACGCTGGGACCTTTCCCGCGACTATAAGTCTGGCATGCGCGTCCCCGGCCGCGTCTACGCCAGCGAGGAGATGCTGGACGCCATGGCCGGAGACGAGGCCATCGAGCAGGTGGCCAACGTGGCCTTCCTGCCGGGCATTGTCGGCTATTCCCTGGCCATGCCGGACATCCACTGGGGCTACGGCTTCCCCATCGGCGGCGTGGCTGCCACCCGCCTGGACGACGGCGTCGTGTCGCCGGGCGGCGTCGGCTATGACATCAACTGCGGCGTGCGGGTGCTTCGCACCAACCTGCGCGAGGAAGAGCTCGCCCCCCACGTGCCAGCGCTACTGAACCAGATCTTTCGCGACGTCCCCGCCGGCCTTGGACTTTCCGGCTTGCTAAAGGTGTCCATGCAGGAGATCGACAACGTGCTGGCCTATGGTGCTCGCTGGGCTGTGGACAAGGGCTACGGCTGGCCCCAGGACCTGGAGGCCATCGAGAGCGGTGGTGCCCTTCCCGGCGCCGATCCCACCAAGATCAGCCGCCGCGCCAGGGAGCGAGGCGTGCCCCAGTTGGGAACCCTCGGCTCGGGCAACCACTTCCTGGAGCTCGAGGTAGTGGACGAGATCTTCGATGCGAAGGCTGGCCGGGTCATGGGTGTCGATGAAGTGGGCCAGATCATGGTGTTCATCCACACCGGCTCCCGCGGCCTCGGTCATCAAACCTGCCAGGACTACCTGGACAAGATGGAGGTGGCGTCGGCCAAGCACGGTATCCAGTTCCCGGAGAAGGGAGGACTGTCGGCTGTCGAGGGGAAGGTCAAGGTTTTCCTGCCCGACAAGCAGCTCGCTTGCGCTCCCATTGCTTCCAGGGAGGGACAGGACTACCTGGGGGCCATGTTCGCCGCCGGCAACTTTGGCTTCGCCAACCGCCAGATGATCACCCACTGGGTGCGCGAGGCCTTCGCCAAGGTGCTGCGGCGCGACCCCGAAAAGCTGGGCATGGGCCTCATCTACGACGTGGCCCATAACATCGCCAAGATCGAGCGCCACCGCCTGGACGGCAAGGAGATGACCCTCTGCATCCACCGCAAGGGTGCCACCAGGGCCTTCCCGGCCGGCCACCCCGATGTGCCATCCAAGTATCAGGGCATCGGCCAGCCGGTGATGGTGCCCGGCGATATGGGGCGCTATTCCTTCATCTGCGTGGGCACCGAGCGGGCGATGGCCGAGACCTGGGGCTCGACCTGCCACGGCGCCGGCCGCATGATGAGCCGCCACGCCGCCAAGCGCGAGCTGCGGGGGGTGAACATAGCCGCCCGCCTGGCCGACAAGGGGATCCTGGTGCGGGCCCAGAACAAGGCCGCCCTGGCGGAGGAGGCCAGCGAGGCCTACAAGGACGTGGCCGAGGTGGTGGACGTCCTCCACGACGCTGGCATCGCCAGCAAGGTAGTGCGCCTGCGGCCCGTAGGGGTGGTCAAGGGGTAGGCGAGGGTCCGTGCATACACCAGTGAGCGAGGTCCGGAAGGAATGAAGGCTGACTCACGTCCGCTGGCGATTGTCGTTCTGCTCGTAGGAGCCCTGGCCGCGGCTTCTGCCTGCGGCGGTGACGAAGAGGCAAAATGGGAGACGGCTGAAGCCATCCCCTTCCTGGTTTGTGAGTCTTCGGAGGACTGGACGCGTCCGCCCGAGGAGGAGCAATCGGAGCGCGTCTGGTACGGGCCGCGCTACTACGGCGGGGCCAACTGGGACCTTGAGCGGCTTCGGGCCATCTTCTACGAGGACTTTGTCCACTGGCACGGCGGAGCCTCCGAGAGCTTGGACCTCAGCCTCCAGCACGGCCTCTGGTCTACCAGCGACAGATCACGGGGCGACCCAGAGTGCGCTACTGGTGGCCCTCACCTGCCGAGGGGAGAGATCATTTCTGTGTACCTGCTCCTGCACGAGGCGAAGGATGTCAGGCTCAGCGACAGCACATACTGGATCACGGTTGAAGAGACGCCCTCCGGCTTCCAGCAGATCCAGTTCACCAATCTGTTGTTTCCCGAGGATACAAGCGAGGAGTATCCCGAACTCGACCACACCGTGGTGATTGTGGACACGGAAGGCAGGGAGCTAGCACGAGCGGAAGGGAACAGGGCTTTCCACGAGGCGGGAGACCAGGAAGCCCAGACCACAACCCCCACTCCGGAGGCAGCAGAGACCGCAGAGCCATAGCAGTGGCGGGCCAGGTCATGCAAGAGCGCCTGCGGCCCGTAGGGGTGGTCAAGGGCTAAAGGGCCGTCGCGACCCCGAGTGGAAGCCCTGTCGACACGCTTGATGCGCGCGCGGGCGCTACCAGTGAGGCCAGGGAACCCGTCGACTACTTCTTCTTTTCTTCCTCGCCCTTGAAGGGTTCTTTCGCGATGACCTTCACACCAGATATCGTGCCCGTGACGACGTTGCGAACCTGCTCCACGGCCGTGGTGCTGACTTTGCCAGCCCCCTTCAACGCGCCGCTGGCCGCCGCGGACGCAGCGTCCTCGGCCTTGATACCGATCTCCTTGGCGCCTTCAATAGCTCCTTCGACGGCGCCTTTCGCGGCGGCTCCCACGTCGCCGCCCACGTCGCCCGCCGCCTTCACCGCCGCCTCCGCGCTGGCGCTGATGGCCTCCGCCGAGCCGGTCGCGACCTCCTTGGTCCCTCTGATCACGCCGAGAACGGCATTCTTAGAGGCGATGCCCACGTCGCCGCCGACCTCTGCCACGCCCTTGATGGCGGCGCTCACCGTGTCAAAGATCAGTCCCAGCGTCTCGTCGGTGATGGCGCGCACGCCCTTCAGGGCGCTCACCAGGGTGCCGCTCACGGTGTCTACCACCGCCTGCGCCACATCGCCAACGCCCCGGATCGCCCCCACCACTCCGTCCTTGACGGAGTCAAATATGCTCTTCTTCTCTTCTGCCATAATGGTCACCTCCTGTCACTTGACGACTTATCGCCAGCGCTAGTTTCGTAAACCTAGCATAGCGAGCCCACTTGGACCTTGTCAAGCCGTGCTCATGGCGGCCACGCTTGCTCGTGCGAGCTACCCTGCCTCCGCCACATCCGTTGCCTTCGCGCCGCGGGTGACCAGCGTCACATGGGGAAACGGTATCTCGATGCCCTCCTCGTCGAAGGCCTTCTTCAGGCGCTTGCGCAGCTCTCCCATCACGTCCCACTGGCGGATCGGCTCGGTGTCCCCCAGGATCTTGATGGCGATGCCTGAGTCCTCGAAGGCGTCCACCCGCAGCACCTGCGGCGCCTTGATGATCAGCGGCCCGAACTCAGCGTCTGCCGCCAGCTCGTTGCCCACGCGGTTGATCACCTCGAACACCTTGTCCAGGTCCTCGCCGTAGGCCACGCTCACGTTCATGTTCACCCGCGACCACTCCTGGGTGAAGTTGCTGGCCACCGCTATCTCGCCGTTGGGCACGTGGTGCACGATCCCGTCCAGGTCGCGGAGGACGGTGCGCCGCAGGCCCACCTCCTCCACCAACCCCGAGATGCCAGCCACCGTCACCACGTCGCCCTTGCTGTACTGATTCTCGAGCAGTATGAACAGGCCGCTGATGACATCCTTCACCAGGCTCTGAGCGCCGAAGCCCAGGGCGATGCCGGCGATGCCCACGCTGGCTAGGATGGGCGTTACGTTAATCCCCAGCTCGGGCAGGATGGTGAACAAGGCCCAGATGACCAGGACGAATCGGCCCGATCCCCGAAGCACAGCAACGAGGGTATGGATCCGCTGCTCGATCTCCTCCTCGGGCTGGCCCTTCATCTGGCGGGACACGGCCGGGCGGATGACGTGTGGTATGACCACCCTCAGGACGAGGTCGGCGACCACCGCCAGGGCCAAGATCAGCAGTATGCGCAGGCCGTGGGTGAGGACCCAATCAGTGATGCGCTCCCAATCGATATCAGGTGCGGTCACAAGGAATGGCGCCATGTTTCCTCCTTTCTTCCCGCATGGGAGTGGTGGAACTCTTGCAGGAGGCGAACCTAAGGCCTTGGTTCAGTCTTTCGCTGATGACAACCGAGGGCATGGGTGGATTTCGGATGAGGTTAGCCCTCCTCCGCCGATAGGTGCTCGAGGGGGGCGAAGCTGAGAAGGAGACGCTTGATGCCCACCTCGCCCTTGAAGGCGACGATCACCAGTTGGTCACCGCCTTTCTCCTCCTCGCAGCTCACCACGATGCCCTCGCCGAACTTGGGATGGCGCACGTGGTCGCCAGCGGCGAAGGTAACATCGAGCCGCTCGGGGCGCTCCTCGCTGCGCCGCGGGCTGAGGGCGAACCTCTCGCGGGCCGGCATCTCTGTGGGGACCCGCTCACGGGTGGTCACCAGCTCCGGCGGTATGTCGGCCAGGAATCGAGACGGCGGATTATGGCCACCGAAGATGCGCCGAAAGGCCCGCACCAGGTACAGCCGCTCCTGGGCGCGGGTCATGCCCGGCGCTCCTCCTCCATCTGGGCGGGGTCGTCGTAGGAGCGCATGTGGGGCAGCAGGCCCTCCTCCATGCCCACGATGAACACCACCGGGAACTCCAGCCCCTTGGCGGCATGGAGGGTGATGAGGGTCACGGCGTCGGCCTTCTCGTCGTACTCGTCGATGTCGGTGATGAGGGCCGCGTCCTCCAGAAAGCGGGCCAGCGCCTCGGCCGGGGCCAGCTCGTCGTACTGGCTGGCCACCGCCCGCAGCTCCTGCACGTTCTCCCACCGCTCCTCGCCGTCGGCGAAGCCCTCTAGCAGGTAGCGGCGATAGTCAGCCCTGGCGATGATGGCGTCCAGGAGTTCCGATAGACTCTGCGTGGGCGCTTCCTTGATCAGTTCGTTGAGCAGATCCAGGAAGCGCAAGAGGGCGGCAGCGATGCGCTTCTGGAATGGGTGAGGCGTCTGCTCGCCGTCGCTGCCCTCCTCGCCAGAGCCGGACTCCTGCTCGGCCAGGAGCTGGAGGGTAGCGTAGGGCGGTATCTCCAACTCCCTCGACCAGCGGTTCAGCTCCTGCACGCTGCGCTGGCCGATGCCTCGCGGCGGCACATTGATCACCCGCAGGAGGCAGATGGCATCGAAGGGATTGTGAACTAGGCGCAGGTAGGCCAGGAGGTCCTTGATCTCCCGCCGCTCGTAGAAGCGGGTGCCCCCCACTAGGCGATAGGGGATGCCGCGGCGGACGAAGGCCTCCTCGAAGGGGCGGGACTGGGCGTTGGTGCGGTACATGACGGCGAAGGCGTGCGGCGAGTGGGAGTCGTCCTTAGTCAGGGCCTCCACCTCGTCCGCCACGAAGGCCGCCTCCTCCTCTTCGTCGTAGGCCTCGTGCACTACCACCCGCGAGCCACGCTGGTTCTCCGTCCAGAGCTTCTTCTCCTTGCGCTGGCGGTTGACGCTGATCACGTTGTGGGCTGAATCGAGGATGGTCTGGGTCGAGCGATAGTTCTGCTCCAGGTAGACGACCTCCGCCTTGGGGAAGTCCCGCTCGAAGTTGAGGATATTGCGCAGGTCAGCCGCCCGCCAGGTGTAGATGGACTGGTCAGGGTCGCCCACCACGCAGATGTTGCCATGGCCGCTGGCGAGCTGGCGGGCCAGCACGTACTGCGCGACGTTGGTGTCCTGGAACTCGTCGATGTGGATGTGCAGGTAGCGCTGGGCGTACTTGTCGAGGACGTCGGGGTGATCGCGAAAGAGTTGCACGGTCTTCATCAGGAGGTCGTCGAAATCGACGGCGTTATTCTCCTCCAGCGCCTCCTGATACCGCCCGTACACCCGCGAGACGACCTCCTGGAAGTAGTCGCCCACGAGGTGGGCGTAGGCCTCGGCGGTGGAAAGCTCACTCTTGGCCCGCGAGATCGTCGACAGGACGGCCCGCGGCGACGTTCGACGCGGGTCGAGGCCCAGGTCCTGCATCACCTGGCGGGCTACAGCGAGCTGGTCGGCCTCGTCGTAGATGGCGAACGCCCGCGATAGGCCTATCCGCTCGCCGTCGACGCGCAGGATGCGGGAGCACACGGCGTGGAAGGTGCCCAGCGTTATGTCGCGACCGATGTCGCCGCCCACCAGCTCGAAGATGCGGTCGCGCATCTCGCGCGCCGCTTTGTTGGTAAAGGTGACGGCGAGGATGCGGCGGGGGTGGACTCGCTGCTGGGCGACGAGGTAGGCGATGCGGTGGGCGATGACGCGGGTCTTGCCGCTGCCGGGCCCGGCCAGGATCAGGAGCGGCCCTTCGGCGGTTTCGACCGCTTCTCGCTGGGCGGGGTTTAGCCCACTGAGTACGTCCATCCGCCCTCCTGACGGCATTCTAGCACCGCCCGCGCAGGTCATTCAACGACGATCGGGCACGCCGTACACTGCGGCGGCAGGTTGTGGAGGCTATCTGGCATTATGTCGAGCCCTGCCCGCCTCAGGAGACTCACGAGCGCCTTCAGGGGCAGGCCCACCACGTTGCAGTAGCAGCCGTGGTAGGAGGCCACCGGCTGAAACTGCTCGTCCTGGATGGCGTAGGCGCCAGCCTTATCCAGAGGATCGCCGCGAGCGACGTAGGCGGCGATGTCGCCATCGCTGTAGTGGCGCATGTGCACCGCCGTGACCACATGCGATGCTGCCCGCTGGCCGCTGCCAGCGTCCACCACAGCCAGGCCGGTGATCACCCGATGCGTCTTTCCTCTCAGGCGGCGGAGTATGACCGCAGCCTCTGAACCATCCGCCGGCTTGCCCAGGATCGTGTCGCCGTCCACCACAATGGTGTCGGCGGCGATGACGATGCCTTCGCTTTCGTCTCTGGCCACAGCCTCCGCCTTGGCCAGGGCTAGGGCCTCCGCCAGTTCTTCGGGCTTGCCCGTGGCGACGGGCGCAACGTCCTCCTCGACCTGGGGGATGACCACCCGAAAGGGTAGGCCCAGGTGGGCCAGGAGCTGGCGTCGCCTGGGCGAGCGGGAGGCGAGGATAAGCATGGCTAACCAGTTAACCAGCAGGCCGGCAAACCAGCGGAGCCAAATCGCAGCCGGTCGTCGAATACCGTCATTCTGAGCGAAGCGAAGAATCCTGTGCGCGATGTTAGACCCTTCGCTTCGCTCAGGGTGACAGCCCGTGGCCCGTTGTTTTCCCGGTTCATGGCCTACGGCTGTGGGCGCACCAGCGTCGCGACGCACTCGATGTGGAAGGTCTGGGGGAACATGTCCACCGGCTGCACCTCCTGCAAGCGATAGCCGCCCTGGCACAGGGCGCGCAGGTCGCGGGCCAGGGTGGCGGGATCGCAGGAGACGTAGACCAGCCTGGCCGGCGGCCGCTTGAGGACGGCCACGATCGCATCGGGGTGGCAGCCGATCCGGGGCGGGTCGAGGATGGCGACCTGGGGACGCTGGCGCAGCTCTGGCAGGATCTGCTCCACCTTTCCCTGGTAGAAGACAATGTTCTTGATCCCCGCCTGGTTGATCACCGCATCGGCCACCGCTGCCGGCGACTCCTCGATGGCTATGACCCTCTTGACGTAGGGCGCAAGCAGCACGGCAAAGGTGCCCACGCCGGCGTAGGCGTCCAGCAGTAGCTGATCCTGGGCAAGGGCCAGCTTCTCGCGCACCACCTCTATCAGCACCTCTGCCTGGCGGATGTTCACCTGGAAGAAGGAAGCGCCCGAAATGCGGAAGCGCTTGCCCAGAAGTTCCTCCTCGTAGGAGGTCTGGCCCGACGGAATCGAATCGTCGATCTCCTTCAGCGAGGGATGGATGAGGGCCTGCTCCGTCCTGACGCCGTAGCGGATGGCCACCTGATGCAGCCCGGCGCACTTGCCTTGGAGCCGCTCCAGGACGCCGTTGATCCAGGGGTGCATGATGCGACAGTGGTCGATGCGAACGAAGCGACGCCTCAGCAGGCTAACGAAGCCCAGTTGGCCCTGGCGGTCGGTGCTGAAGCGAGCGTGATTGCGATAGTGCCAGCGCTCTTCCGCCGTCACGGTGGCTGCTACCGGCGGCTCCTCGAACTTGCCGATGCGGCGCAACTGCTCGCCGACGATGCGGGCCTTCAGCTCGACCTGGAAGGGGTAGTCGATGTGCTGCCACTGGCAACCGCCGCAGCTACCGTAGTAGGGGCAGGGAGCCTCCACCCGGTGGGGCGAGGGAGAGAGAACCTCCACCACCCGGCCCATCAGGTAGTCCTTGCTGCGCCGCTCGATCTCCACCACGGCCTCCTCGCCGGGGATGCCGTAAGCGGCGAACACCACCTGGCCGTCGTAGCGGGCGATTGCCCCTCCCTCGAAGGCCATGTCGGTCAGGCTGAGGCGCAGCTTTTCAGCCTCTCTGATATCAGCGGCTCTGGTCTTCTCTCTCATGGGGATTACAATCAGGAAAGCCCACTTCAGTTTATCCTCAAAGCGTCCCCATCGCCAGGCCAATCCTAAGATGACAGTGCCAGAGAAGGCGTGGTATAATCGGCCAGCTTAGGAGACGAGGATAGAAGCATGGACAACTGGGAAAACGTAGCAACCCTGGCGGCCACTGTTGCCGGGGCCTACGTGTTGGTCCTCTGGATAAGCAGCATCGCCTGGACCTATCGTGACATCCACGAGAGGACCCGCGACGCCGCCTTCCAGATAGTAGCTGTTCTCCTGGTGCTGGTCTTTCCCCTCCTGGGCTGGTTCATATACATGATCCTTCGGCCCAGCGAGACGCTTGCCGAGGCCTATGCCCGCTCCCTGGAGGAGGAAGCTCTCCTCCAGGAGCTGGAGGAGCAGGGCATTTGCCCCTCCTGCAAGCGCTACGTGAGCGCCGATTTCGTCATCTGCCCCCACTGCCGCACCCAGCTCAAGGAGCCCTGCGCCAACTGCGGCCGTCCCCTGAACTTCAACTGGGTGGTCTGCCCCTACTGCATGGCCCAGAAGAAGATGGTCGCCACCTCGGCCCAGAAGGAGCCGAGCGAGGTCTCGCAGGAGCAGGCTGTGGAAGGCTCCGAGACGCGGCGCGCTGCCTCGCCCCGGACCCCGGTCGAGCCCTGAGGCTCGCTCCTCCTACCTGCCGCTTGGCCGTTTCTGACCCAGCCCCAGCGCCCGCAGGAGCCTATCGTAGTCCAGGTGCTCGGCCGTAAGCTGACCGATGCGCTCCGCCTTTTGATGGCCAAAGCGGCTCTTAAAGTAGAGACCCTCCAGAGCCTGAAGGATGGCAACTGTGCCCTTGCCAGTGATGAGCAGAGGTACACCCTCCGCTTCCGCCCGCTCGCTAACGTAGTCCAGGGGCATCCGGCCACCGCTGAGGATGAGGCAGCGGCTGCCGGCGTTCAGGGCAGCTAGCTGGAGATCGGGCTTGTCGCAGCGCACAACGACCGCCTGGCGGCTGAAGCGCGCGAAGTAGTCCTGACCAGGGTCGGCGCTGATGGAAGCGATGGTCAGACGCTCTATCACTTCCTCCGTACGGCCGTCGGCAAAGAGCATCTCCGCCTGTAGGGCCTGGGCAATCTCACCGATGCTAGGCGATGAGAGCAATCTGTCCTCCGGGAGAAGGGCCAGGCTGGTGATCCCCTTCTGCGCCAGCGTGTCGGCAACGGCCGCCGTCCGCGCTCGAGGCACGGCCGTCAGGACAAGCCCTACGAATGCCTGCCCCAGCTCCTTCTGAAGAGCGGCGACCTGATCGACGGTCAGATCAGCGGACCGTTCGACCAGAACCACTACGCCGCCCACGGTTTGAATCGCCTCACCTGGGGAAAAGCCCGCCGGTAGCTCTACAATGACGACGTTATCGGGGGAGCTAGTCCTCTTCACCAGCTCAGCGACCTCGTCCAGGGAGAAGGGATGTTCCTTCTTTGCGGCGGAGAGCGAAAGGAAAGCAAAGCAGCGAGCGTCGGCCTGGGCGGCCTCGTCTGGCTCAGCCGTTGCCAGTCGAGCGAGCCTGAGAGGATAGCCGTCCTGGTCAAGGCGCTCGGCAATGGCCACAGAGACAGCCGTCTTGCCCACGAGAGGCCGCAGGGAAAAGACGAGCAACACGGGCATTCTCATTCCTCCGCTGGGCACGAATCAACGCCTGCGGAACCTAGAGAGCGGCCAAGAAGCTGGCCTATCTCTATGCGGCGACAGTGGCCGCCGCACTGCTCAGGACCACCTCGCCCCGCTGCGTCTTGGCCTGGAGGATGATCTGGGTGTCGCTCTCCTTCCACATCTCGGTGATGATCTTGTCGCCCGGGAAGACGACACCCGAGAAGCGCACGTCCAGCGCCTTGAACCGGTCGGGGTCGCCGCCGCAGTACTTCTGGATGACGGCCCGGCAGACATGGCCGAAGCTGCACAGACCATGAAGGATAGGCTGGTCGTAGCCGGCCATCTTGGCGAAGCTGGGGTCGATGTGCAGCGGGTTGCGGTCGCCGGAGAGGCGGTAGATGGCCGCCTGCTGAGGCAAGGTCCCCATCTCCACCACCTCATCCGGTGGCCGCTCTGGCGGCACGTTCCTGGGACCGCTGGGGCCCCGATCGCCACCAAAGCCGCCCTCACCCCGGATGAAGATGCCGAAAGTATTGACGCAGAGGACTTCCCCTGCTTCGTCAATCGTCTCAGCATCGACCACCACCAGGGCGCCGCGTCCCTTGTCGTAGATAGCCCTGATGGTACTCACGGTGGTGACCTTGGCCGCGGGGGGGAAAGGCTTCTTCACCTCGATGCGCTGCTCCCCGTGAAGCAGCATCACCGGGTTGATCTTGCCCACGGTCACCAGGCTCATAAGGGCCGGAAAGGCGGGGACAACGCCGAAGGTGGGGATAGCCTTGAGACCTCTCTCGAAGACGTATTGGAGTTCGTCGGTGCCAGCACCCACGCCTAGGGCATACAGCATGACGTCTCTATCGTCATATTCAAAGGTCGAGGGCGGCAGCTTCTGACCGACCAAGCTGAGATCAATCGCCATAATTCATCCCTCCTTCCCCCTGTCAGGGGCATGCGATTACCTCTTGCTACTGAGCCTGAGGGTTCTCCTCCCAGATTGCGAAAACGTTCCCCTCCGTGTCAAGGGCCTGAGCGAAATAGCCCATCGTCGGCACAGCCATCTTGGGCACGACAATGGTCCCGCCGGCCTCCTGTACCTTCTTCGAGTACTCATCTACGGACTCGACCAGAATGTACAGCACCGGCCGTTGCTCAGGCACCACCCGCTTCATCATGCCTCCACCCAGCTCGCCCTCGCCGGTTTGGATAAGATGATACCCTTCCTGGCCGGTGTCGGCGATCTGCCAGCCGAAGATGTCCTGGTAGAACTTCTTGGCCCTCTCTAAGTCATCGACAGGAATCTCGAAGTGGCAGATGGTGTGAGCCATGACTCACCTCCTGGTCGGTGTGCACTATTCGGTACCCTCAGGCGCCGACCAGCCCGATTCTCTATCATACGCATAACGCCCTCCTTGGGGTAGAGGGATAGCCTGGCTTGCTAGCGATTTTCGAGCGTGGCGCCTAAAGAAAGAGAGAGCCTTCGGGGATGTGGCCACAAAAGCTCTCTCAGTGCTCGGGGCGAGAAACTCTCAACCTCGACAGTACATTAGGCCAACGCCGACGGATTTGTCAAGCGTTTACGGTCAAGTAGGGCAAGGAGCTTCCGTGACAAGGCTCAGTGTGCTCGCTCTATAGGCGTGCTGTGCATCCAGCGCAACACCCGCCGCTCATCTCGCCTCGAGGCCTGGCGACGCGGAATCGCTCCAAACTTGGGCGAAAGATGGGTAATATCCGACGTAGACGGTATGTCTCGTGCCAACGGAGAATGGGACGAGAAAAGGGAGGAACCGCCCCAGCGGTGGGGCGGAGGAGGAGAGTGAAATGGCGATTCGAGCACACAAGCAGTTGGAGGCCGAACACGACACGAGAGGCATGGCCGAGTGGCTTACCCTCTCGGAGCCCTACAGCGCGATCTTCAAGCTGAGCGAACTGGCCCTGCTGCCTCACAACCTGTCTCTCCCGCAGCTACATCTGTTGTCTGTTCTGAAGGAAGCCGGGGACATCATCACTACCGGCGAGATAGGACGGGCAATGGTCAAGGCCAGCCAGACCATCACCGGGCTGGTGGACAGGCTGGAAGAGCCGGGACTGGTGGAGCGGGTTTTTGACAGGAGTGACCGCCGCAAGACATGGGTCCGCCTAACCGAGAAGGGCGAGCGCAAGTGGGAGGAAGCTGTGCCGGTCGCGAATCGGGTGGCCGAAGAGATGTTCTCTGTCCTCACGGACGAGGAACTGCAGGAGCTGCGGGCGAAGAGCGCTAAGCTGCGGACCGTAGCGGTGAAAAGGCTTGCCGAAGCCCTTGAGCGACAGGGCTCCTGACACGCCACCGGCACGATCCTAGGTCAGAGTAACCTTCGGTTGCGCAAGTCCGGCTGCGACTGCTAGAGCGGCCGCAGCTGCTCTATTCTCCACACCCAACTTGTCGAAGACCGCCGCTACATGCCTCTCTACTGTACGCCGACTTACAACCAGTCTCCTCGCAATTTCGTCGTTCGTCCGTCCGTCGGCAATGTGCTCGAGCACTTCCTTCTGCCTGGGGGTCAAGAAAACCCCGTGTCCCGGGAGCGGCTTAACCAAAGCGACGATGCACTGCGGCTCTCCCTGCTTGTCGCGGATCAGATGCATACGCATCTCGATGCGCACGAGCGTGCCGTCCCTGAGGACGCGGCTATACGCCCCTGCGGCCTGTCCCTCGGCCAAGGTGCGAGCCACCACCTTCTTCCTCTCCTCCCGCGCCCCTAGAGGAACCACTCTATCTGCCGTGGCGCCTACCATTTCCTCTCTGCTCCATCCGCTCAGCGGTCCATGCAGGAAACCGCAACATCGATAACTTCTAAGATGCCCTCTAGACATTCGCGTGGTAGCAGCTCGCTCATCGTTTCCTCTTGCTGTCGCCTGACCCAACAACGCCCTGTTCGCCAGCGCGGGACAACTAGCACGACGAAATAATTATCGCACTCGAAGAAGACGTTGTCAACGGGCAGGACGTCGGCGAGAGACATCGGGACTACGTAGGCTGAGGAAGCCTACGGATGAAGCATTCGTACCTGGTGCCGAGGGGCAGAGTCGAACTGCCGACACCGTGATTTTCAGTCACGTGCT
>Ga0111208_1032_pt1 | contig 20760 bp, 12 predicted proteins | sample DeeMarSWOR152_54_FD_80380 | JGI IMG/M metagenome (GOLD analysis project Ga0111208, IMG submission 80380) | Dehalococcoidia bacterium DG_22 | reverse complement strand
ACGCCTGCCTGTGGGAAGGAGGCGGCGTCAACTGGCAGGGCCAGCCCCAGATCACCCTGGGGGCGAAAGGCCTCCTCTACCTCGAGCTGGAGGCACGCGGGGCCAACCGCGACGCCCATTCGTCCTACGCGACCGTGCTGCCCAACCCCGCCTGGCGCCTCCTCTGGGCCCTGGCGACCCTCAAGGACTCGCAGGAGAACATCCTTATCGACGACTTCTACGAGCGGGCGCGGCCGCCGACCTCCGAGGAGAGGGCAGCAGTGGAGGCCATGCCCGCCGAAGAAACGTACAGAGCACGCAGCCTGAGGATCGACGGCTTCCTGAAAGGCGTTCGCGGGCTGGACTACCGCCTGCGCCACCTGTTCGAGCCCACCTGCAACGTCGCCGCGCTCAGCTCCGGCTACCAAGGCCCGGGAGCCAAGACGGTGCTGCCATCGCGGGCCACAGCCAAGCTCGACTTCCGGCTGGTGCCAGACCAAGACCCCGAGGACGTGCTGGAGAAGCTCCAGCGCCATCTTCGCCAGAAAGGCTACGGCGATGTGGAGGTGCGCTGCTTGGCAGCCGAGCGGCCGGCCCGCACGCCCATCGACCATCCCTTCGTGGGCCTGGTGTGCGAGGCGGCTCGGCAGGTGTACGGCCAGGAGCCTGTCCTCATCCCCAGCATGGCCGGAACGGGGCCCCTCTACCCCTTCGTCAAGATCCTCGGCCTGCCCACGGTCGATTGCGGCATCGGCTATCCAGAATCCCGAATGCACGCCCCCGACGAGAACATTCGCCTCGCCGACTTCCTCCGCAGTGCCAAACACATAGCTGCTCTGCTAGAGCGCTTCGCCACCGAACAGGCCTAATCACTGCTCTCCACCCTCCAGAACCTCCCGCACCAGCTCTACCTCTTCCTCACGACTGCTCGCCCGCCCATCCAGCCGCGCCGCTTTCAACAACCGAAGAACGTCGCCCATGCCTGGCCCTCGCATCATCCCTAACCGCTCGAGCGTCCTTCCATCCAGCGACGGCTTTACATAACGCCAGTCACTCAGATAGCGGCGAACCTTTTCTTGAGCCGCCGATTGAGAAGCTACCAGGACCCAAGCCTCGACGGCGGTCAGGGCATAGGGCTCCAGCCGTTCGACCACCTGGCTGGGGCGGACGTCAGCCCGCGACAGCCAGGGCAAGAGCTGGGTCAGCGCGGCCGCACCTTCGAGCGCCTGCCGCTGCCTTTTGGAGAGGGTCAGCCGGAGAGCTACCGCCTCGGCATCAGCAGGGGAGAGGCGGGTGCCCAGCAGGCCCAGGTAGAGCTCGGGCTGCGGCGGGGCCTGGCCAGCGCGGCGGGCGCGCCGGAAAGCCACGGCCAGCTCATCATCGAAGCGCAGAGCTTTGTGGATGGCCGCCAGCACCCCTAGCTCTTGACAACGCAGGAGACCCTTCTCCGGCTGGTCCTCCGCCAGCAGACGCAGGAGATCGTGGCGCAGGCGCGCCCCGCTGATGGTGTCCAGATAAGTCAGGTCCCGCTTGAGCAACGCTAGCGTTTTCTCCTCGATGCTAAAGGAGAAACGCGTCTCGTAGCGAACGGCCCGCAGGATGCGGGTGGCATCGTCGATGAAGCTGCCGTCGTGGAGGACGCGCACAAGCCCACCAGCGATATCGTCCATGCCGTCAAAGGGATCGAGGAGCTGTCCGCGCTGGCGGCCACACAGGGCCAGGGCCATGGCGTTGATGGGGAAATCGCGCCTGGCCAGGTCATCGCCAATGGATGCTGGCCTCACCTTGGGCAGAGCCCCCGGCCGTGCATAGCTCTCCGCGCGGGCCATCGCCAGGTCCAGACGGAAACCCCGCCCTTCTACCGTCACCGTCCCGAAAGCGCGATGCTCTACCCAGCGTCCGCCCAGTACCGTGGCGGCCTTTTGTGCTAAGGATAGCATCCGCCCCTCACCTACCAAATCGATATCTACCTGTCCGCGTCTCAGCACCAGGTCTCGCAGACCACCACCGACCAGATATAGTGCGCAGCCCTCCTCCTCGGCCAGCCGCAGCACGACCTCCAGACCCTGCGCCGCATCTGCGCCCAGGCCTGTCCGCAACCGAGCGAGGAGCTTTGCGGGTTTAGTTAGGTATGCACCTGCCATGCTCCGCCTACGCTTTTCTCTTCTCGTCATCATAGGAGACGCTTGACATTAGCCTTGCAACCCCCTATCATTGCCTGCGTTTACAGGACTCTCCCCGCACCAAGCCTCTACTTTTCCCACCTAGCTAAGCGCAGGGGAGATGTCCCCCTGAACAGAGAACAGTGGCTAGCGGGAGACTGTTTGAAGGTTAAGGTTTGGCATCTGAGACAGTGGTGGCGGTAGAACAGGAATCACCCCTATCACGGCTACAAATGACTCTTGGCCTGAAGTTCAAAGACCCTTCCTTGCTCCAACAGGCCTTAGTCCACCGGTCATATCTTAACGAGGCTCGCGCCCCAGGGCTAGAGTCCAACGAGCGGTTGGAGTTCCTGGGCGACGCTGCCTTGGGACTCATCGTCTCCCAGAAGCTGTGTGCCGACTTTCCCCACCTGAGTGAGGGAGACCTCACCCAGCTCAAAGCCGCCCTCATCCGCTGGGAGACCCTGGCTCAGGTTGCCGAAAGGCTCTCCCTGGGCGATTATCTCCTTTTGGGCCGCGGCGAGAAACTGACCGGCGGCCAGCGGAGACCCTCCAACTTGGCCTGTGCCTTCGAGGCGCTGGTGGGAGCTGTCTTACTGGACAGCGGTCTGCGCAAGGCCAGGGCCCTGGTTCTGCGCTGCCTCAAACCAGAGCTTACCGAGATGGCGGCTGGAGAGGTAGCCCTGGACAGCAAATCGCGCCTGCAACAGCTGGTGCAGACCCGCTGGCAGACAACGCCCTCCTACCAAACGGTGGCCGCCGAGGGACCAGACCACGCCAAGGTGTTCACCGTGGAGGTGCTGGTGGGCGACCGGGCTCTGGGTCGAGGACAGGGGAGAAGCAAGAAGGAGGCAGAGAGCAAGGCCGCCCAGCAGGCCATGAAGGCTATCGACACTGGCGAGCCCCCCAGCCAGGCAAGTGAGCTATGTACCTAAAGCGACTGGAAATCCAGGGATTCAAGAGCTTCGCTACTCGCACGGCCTTTGAGCTCGGGCCAGGCATCACCACCATTGTCGGCCCCAACGGTGTCGGCAAGAGCAATGTGGCCGACGCCCTCCGTTGGGTCCTGGGCGAGACGAGTGGCCGCCTTCTCAGGGCTCGCAAGCTAGAAGACGTCATCTTCAGCGGCAGCTCTCGCCGCGGAGCGGCCAAGGCGGCCGAGGTGACCATCACCCTCGACAACAGCGACCGCTGGCTTCCCCTCGATTTCACCGAGGTAGCCATCACCCGCCGGGGTCGCCGGTCCGGTGATAGCGACTACTTCATCAACCGCAAGCGGGTCCGCCTCAAGGACATCACCGACCTTCTCCTGCGGGCCAGTGTCAGCCAGAGCAGCTACGCTATCATCGGCCAGGGCCTGGTAGAAACCATCCTCAACCTCCGCCCCGAGGATCGCCGCTTCCTCCTGGAGGAAGCCGCCGACGTTCAGCGCTATCGCCTCAAGATCGAGGAGGCTCAGAATCGCCTGGCGACCACTCGCGACAACATGGAGCGTGCCCAGTTTCTCGTCGATCAGATAGCCCCTCGCCTGTCCCAACTCGGACGGCAGGCGCGACGAGCCACCCGCCACGACCAGCTGTCACAGGAACTCACAGACGCCCTGCGAGCCTGGTACGGCCACCTCTGGCAGGAGGGCAGGGAAGCCCTGGCAACGGCCCGGCAGACTCTCGACCGCTGCCAGCAGGAGCAGGCCCGCGCCGAGGCGGAGATAAAGACCTGGGAGGAACAGCTAGCGGCAGTAAGGGAAGAACTGGCCAGGAGGCGCTCGGCCATCGCCGACCGCGCCTTCGAGCACCAGCGCCTCAGCGAGCAGGTGAGCCGCCTGCAGGAGCATATCGCCGTCGCCCATCAGCAGCACAGCGGCGTGATCGGCCGGCGCCAGCAGCTCCAGATGGAGCTGGATGCCATGGAAAAGGAGATGCTCAATCTAGCCCGATCCTCGGTGGAGGACAGCCGCCGCAGCGGTGCCCTGGAGGAGGAGCTGGAGGCAGGCCGCCGCGCCCTCAGCCAGGCACAACAGGAGCTGGATGGCCTCGAACAGGAGTCCTCCGGCATGCAGCGCCAGGCAGCGACAGGTGAGGAGAAGGCCGCCCGCGCCCGCGCCGCCGTAAGCGATGTGGAAGCGCGGCTGCGCAGCGCGGCCGACACTCGCTCGCGCCTGGACGAAGAGGACTCCCAGCAGGAGGAACGCCGCCAGGCCCTCGTATCGCAGATGTCCGAGGCGGCGCGCAACCTGAGCGGCTATCGGGCTGAGGAGAAACGCCAGAATGAAGGCATGGTGACCGCTCTTCAGGAACAGGATGCCCTCAAGAGCCGCCTGGAGAAGAGCCAGGTCTCTCTCCTGGCCCTGCAAGAGAGCTGCCGCCTGCGCGATTTGGAGATAGAGCGCCTTGAGGCCCGCCTTGGCGTCCTCACCGACGCCCAGCAAGCCTGCGATGCCCGAACACGGGCCACTGCCCCCGTCTTGGAGACGGCCGATACCCCGATGCATGGCCTCCTGGGAGTGGTGAGTAGTCTCATTCGCGTACCCAAGGGTCTGGAACGACCCATCGAGGCCGCCCTGGCCGAGAACCTCCAGGCGATGCTGGTGGAGCGCCAGAAGGATGCCCTGGCCGCTGTGCAGGATCTGGCCAGGCAAGAGGTAGGGCGAGTAGTCATCTTCCCCCTGGACAGCCTCAAGGAGGTCTATCCTCTCAACATCATGAAGGAACATGGGGTCATGGGCGTCGCCAGCCAGTTGGTGAAGTGCGACGGACGTTACCGCAAGATCGTTGATACCCTCCTGGGCCGCACCATCGTCGTGGAGGACCTGGATATCGCTCTGCGTGTCCTGCGGCGGGGGATGGGCAGCGTGGTGACCCGCGACGGCATCCTCCTTCACCCTTTGGGCTCCATCAGCACCGGCCGTCCCACCAGCGAGGGCAACATCTTCGCCCGCCAGCAGGAGTTGACCTCTATACCGAAAGCCATCGAGAGGCTGGTTCGCTCTCGCCAGGCAGCCGAGGAGGAGATGGAGCGGCTTCGCTCCCGCATCGCCGAGGATGAGAGCGCCCTGCGGGAGGTAGCCGGAACCCTCGCCACCCTCCAGGACCAGCGTATGCAAGCCCAGGATGCCATCGCTCAGGACCGCCGTCTCCTGGCCCAACTGCGAGGCGAGATGCGCTGGCTTATCACCAGCCAACGGAGGTCGGCTAAGCAAGCGGCATCTCTCACCCTGCAGGACCAGCGCTTGCAGGAGGAGAAAGAGCAACTGCTGGCCCAAGCCGCCGAGGCCCAGGAGGTGACCCAGTATCTGCGTTCGGCGGCTAGCCTGTTCGGCGAGCGTCGACAAACCCTGTTGCAAAGGGTCACAGAGTGCAGCACCAAGGTGGCCTCACTGGACGGTGAGCTGCGCTCCCTGAGCACCCTGCAGGAGACGCGCCAGGCTACTCTGGCCAAGCTGGACGGCGAGATGAGCGCCAGGCAGGCTGAGCTGCGCGGCATCGAGCTGGAAAGCACCTCCCTCACCGGAAACGTCGAGGCCGGCTGGCAAGAGGTGGAGAATCTTACGCACCAACTCAAGATCTACAGCGAAGAGGTAGAGCCCGCCCAGCGAGCTATCGCCAGCCTGGAGAACCAGGAGCGAGAGCATCAGGCCAAGGAGTCCACCGCCCGCAGCCGTCTGCTGGCAGCGGAACGACAGCGTCTAGAAGCAGAGGCAGAGGTGCGTCACCGCCTGGACGACCTCGATAGCCTGCGCCAGCGCACCGAGGCCGACGGCCTGACGCTAACCGATGGGGGCGAAGTGGCACCAGCGCCCATGCCCGCGCCTGAATCGCCTGCCTGGCTGCCCAGCGGCGATCGCGATGGCGATGGCAACGGCCACGGCCAAGCCAGCCGCCTGCCGCCAGTGGCCGGTGGGGCAATCATCGACCCCCAGCCGATGCAAGAGCGCATCCAGCGCCTGCGCGCCCAGCTCCGATCCGTGGGCCCGGTCAACCCCCAGGCCGAGACCGAGTACAACGATTTGAAGGAGCGCCACACCTTCCTTACCTCCCAGCTCGCCGACCTGGCCGCAGGCGAGCGTTCCCTCCTTCAGGCTATCGACGAACTGGACGAGGTCATCTGCCAGCGCTTCAAGACCACCTTCCACGAGGTAGCCCAGCGGTTCAGCCACTACTTCACCACCTTCTTCGGCGGCGGCCAGGCCAAGCTCGTTCTCACTGCGCCGGAGGATTATCGCACCTCCGGCGTGGACATCGTCGCTCAGCCGCCCGGCAAGCGTCTGCAAAGCCTGAGCGCGCTCTCGGGTGGCGAGAAGGCCCTCACGGCGGTGTCTCTCCTGTTCGCCCTCCTCCAGACCAACCCCTCGCCCTTCTGCGTCTTGGACGAGGTAGACGCTATGCTGGACGAGGCCAATGTAGGCCGCTTCGTCGCCGCCCTTCGAGAGCTGGCCCAGAACAGCCAGTTCATCGTCATCACCCACAACCGCCGCACCATCGAGACGGCCGACAGCATATACGGCGTCTCCATGGGTGACGACAGCATCTCCCGCGTCCTCTCCCTGCACCTGAGCGACGTCCCCTCCAATTAGCGCCCTCATTTCTCAGTCGGACGGCGATCCTTGCTTGATCGACCCCCGGGCCGATACTATGATCCAGCAAGACATTCCCCTGGCTCCAGGAGGTAGCATCTGTTCAAGCACTTCGGACGCTCCCCACAGGCTGAGGAAAAAACGACCGCCGCCCTCGACCGCACCCGCCGCACCTGGTTCCGCCGCGTAGCCGGACTCTTCGAGCGCTCCCGCATCGACGATGAGCTCTGGCAGGAGTTAGAGGAACTCCTCATCGCTGCCGACGTCGGTGTGGCCACCACCGGCAGCCTTATCGGACGCCTTCAGGCTCGGGCGAAGGACGAAGGCATGAAACAGCCCGAGCAGGTTCGCCAGGGCCTCGAAGAGGAGATGGTGGCCACCCTGACCGTGGAGGGGGCCGGTGGCCAGCTCTGGGGCAAAGACGCGGGAACTTCTGCCGCCAAGCCAGCCATCATCCTGGTGGTAGGAGTGAACGGCAGCGGCAAGACCACCAGCATCGCCAAGCTGGCCTGGAGCCTGAAGAGCGACAGCAAGCGGGTGCTCCTGGCCGCCGCCGACACCTTCCGCGCCGCCGCCATCGATCAGCTACGCCAGTGGGGGGAGCGGGTGCAGACAGAGGTGGTGGCTCACCAGCAAGGGGCTGACCCCGGCGCCGTGGTTTTCGACGCCCTTACCGCCGCCGAACGGCGGGGCGCCGACGCGGTGATCATCGACACGGCCGGCCGTCTCCACACTGCTGGTTCTGGACGCCACCACCGGCCAGAACGCCCTCCTCCAGGCCAGGTACTTCACCGAGGCGGTGCAGGTGACGGGCCTTTTCTTGGCCAAACTGGACGGGACGGGCAAGGGCGGCATCGTCTTCGCCATCTGCGACCAGCTAGGCATCCCGGTGCGATTCGTGGGCACCGGCGAGCGGCCAGAGGACATGGCCCCCTTTGTGGCCGAGGACTTCGTGGAAGCCCTTTTCGCCTAGACGCGGCTAGCATGTTCCCTCTCGGAAGGCAATGGAAGAGATAGGCGAGCTACTGGCCGATCTCTCGTGGTCGCTGGGCCAGCCAGAAACATACATCTGGTGGGCAGCCGCCATGCTGGTGGGGCTGATAGCCTTCCCCCTGACCTTCGCCTTCTTCCATCGTCTGCCCGACCGCGGCTACGCCTTCACCAAGGTCATAGGCCTGCTACTGCTGAGCTATTGCCTCTGGATTGGCGCCACCCTGGGCCTATTCCCGAACAGCCGCGGCTCTATCATCCTCATCCTGATCCTCCTGGCCCTCCCATCGGCCGCCCTGGCCGGGCGCTACCGTCAGGAGCTGAGCGCCTTCCTCCGCAATGGCTGGCCTTATCTGCTGCTGATAGAGGGCCTGTTCTTTTCCGCCTTCGCCCTGGCCGTCTCCCTGCGCTCCTTCGCCCCCGAGATCCAATGGGGCGAGAAGCCTTTCGAGTTGGCCTTCGTCAACGCCATCAACCGCAGCGAGTTCTTCCCGGCTGACGACCCTTGGCTCTCCGGCCACTCCATCAGTTACTACCACTTTGGCTATCTCATGGCCTCCACCCTGACTAAGCTGACTGGCCTGGGGACCAACGTTACCTTCTACCTCACCCTGTCGCTGGTGGTGGCGCTGGCCGCTACCGCCATCTTCGGGGTCGTCTACAACCTGCTAGCCTCCGCTCGAATGACGACGCAAAGGGCTCCGGCGGCGGCCCCCAGCCTGGTGCCGCGAGCGGCCATCTTCGGTCTGGCGGGGGCCGGGCTTCTTCTTCTGGTGTCCAACCTGGAGGGCGTGTTCGAGATGCTGGCCGCCCACGGCATCGGCTCGTCCGCCTTCTACGATTGGGTAGGGGTCTACAACCTGAACGGCCCCGAGTCCACCGATGAGTGGTACCCCACCAAGTTCTGGTGGTGGTGGCGAGCGACCCGTATAGGCTCCAACTGGGACATCCAGGAGTTCCCCTTCTTCAGCTTTCACTTTGGTGATCTCCACCCGCATGTTCTCGCCCTCCCCTTCACCATCACCGCTGTGGCCATCGCCTTCCAGCTATTCCGCTCAGCAGACGAGGGTCTGGACAGCCTTTGGATCGTCCGTCATCCCTGGCGGCTCCTGTTCACGGCCCTTGCCATCGGCGCCCTGGGCTTCATGAACCTGTGGGATCTGCCCACCTTCTTCTTCCTGGTGGTGGCCGTCGCTTTCGTGGCCAACTGGCGAAGGGAGGGGGGCCTCAATCTCCGAGCCGTGTGGGATACAGCCTCCTTCGCCGCAACTCTGGCTATCGCGGCCTTCCTCCTCTACCTGCCCTTCTACCTTACCTTCGACAGCAGCGCCGAGGGACCGGCGCTAGTGGAGACGGCCACCGTGCCGGACTACGCACCTATCAATTCCGTCGTCACCCGTCCCGGCCACTTCCTCATGGTCTGGATGCCCCTCCTGTGGCTGGGCTTGTCGCTGATAGCGGCACGCATCCTCGTCCGGCCCTGGCCTCGCCTGCGCCCGTCCATGGTCGCCCTGTCTGTGATCCCCTGGCTGGCCCCCCTGGGCATCTGGGCCTTCCTGATACTGGTGACGCGCGGCCCCGGCGGCTTCGCCGACGAGTTGACCACTCGCGGCCCCAGCTGGGGAACCATTGTCATGCTGGCCGTGTTCCTCACAGCCGCCGGCTTCGCCCTGGCCCGCGAGCTCTTCCGCAACCACGAGAACGAGGATGCGAGGCGAAGCTACCTGTTCGCCCTGACGGTGGTAGGCCTGGGTCTTCTCCTCATCCTGGGACCCGAGCTGTACTGGATTCAAGACATGTTCGACTTTCGAGTCAACACTGTCTTCAAGCTGTACTACCAGGCCTGGATGCTCCTGAGCATCGGCGGCGCCGTCGGTCTCTACTACCTCGCCGTCCACTGGCGGCCGAGCCGCCCGGCCATCGCCTTGGCCCGCCTTTGCTGGGGCGGCCTCACCGCCATCATCATCGCCGCCGCCTTAGTCTACACGGTGGCCGCCACCTTCGACCGAACCAGCGGCTTCACCAACGCCCAGCGTATGGACGGCCTCATACACGTGCAGGTGCACCACCCCGACGAGTACGAGGCCATCCGCTGGCTGAACGATAACGTGAGCGGCACTCCGGTCATCCTCGAGGCGGTGGGCGGAGGCTACACCGATTTTGCTCGTATCTCCTCCGCCACTGGCCTGCCCACGGTGCTGGGCTGGCCCGGCCACGAACGCATATGGCGGGGCTGGGACGAACTCCCGACCGACCGTCAGGAGGGCGTGGCGCGAGCCTATACCACCTCCAGCCCACGAGAAGCGAAAGAGATCCTGGAAGAATACGACGTGGAGTACGTATACGTCGGTCATCTTGAGAAGGAGGCCTACGGCGAGGCAGGACTGGCCAAGTTCTCCACCTTCATGGAGGTGGCCTTCCGCAACGAAACTGTCACCATCTATCGAATGCCTCGGGAGGTAGAGACCGTTGTCAGCACCCCCTAGGGTGGCAGCGAGGCGATGGCGCCCATGAACGAACGCCCCAACGACACCCTACCGACTGAGCCTTCGGGAGCAATAGCTGGGGCACCACCGACAGCGCCCGCCCTGTCCATCAGCCTGGAGACGGTCGTCTGGCTGGTCGTTATCGGCTTGGCGGCGGCCCTGCGGCTGGCGCGCCTGGACCACCTCCCCCTGGCCATTGACGAGAGCGTCCGCGCCTTCGCCGCCTGGCAGACGTCCGAGGGCGATGCCCCCGCCAACTGGCCGGGGGACATGACCGCCTCTCTCACTGCCTACCTCTTCTCCATCTTCGGCTCCAGCGACCTTCTGACCCGCATGCTACCGGCCCTGGCCGGGTCAGCCCTGGTCGCCCTGTTCTGGCCCCTATCGCGACATGTGGGCGGTGCTGCCCTGGCGGCGGCGGGTCTGGTCACCTTCTCGCCCCTCCTCGTGCACGTCTCCCGCAGCGGCTTGCCTTACAGTGTGGGCGCCTTTCTCTCTCTGGCCATGGTCGTATCTCTCTTCGCCTACCTGCGGACACAACGCCCCCTTTATCTTCTCGTGCTGATCATGAGCCTGGGCCTGGCCCTGGGAAGCGACCCCGTTTCCACCTCTACGGCCCTCATTGTGGTCGCCTTCCTGATCTACGAGATCGGCTGGCGGCGAAGCCAGGACGTGCTGGCGGCCACCGGGCCCATCAGGCAGAACCCGGCCCTGATCATCAGCGGCCTACTCTTCCTCCTGGGAGCGCTAGAGCTGGGCGTGACCCACTTCGGCACCTCCTTCGATCGCCTCAGCCTGCCCGGCCTGCGCCAGTGGGTGGACATGTTCGAACTGCCCCGCGACGGCCTGCCCTGGCACTTTCACCCTGGCATACTGATGAGCTACGAAGCGCTGTTGCTTCTTCTGGGCGGATCAGCCTACCTGTGGCTCCTGACCCGCTGGATCGCCTCCAGAGGCGAGGATGTCTCCCTCTTCCAACGCTTTCTCTTCTTCTGGGCCAGCGGCGCCGCCGTCATCATCGCCATTACCACCCGCCGCGAGGCAGGACAGCTCGTCCTCCTCCTCCTGCCCCTTGCTCTCCTGGCCGGTAGCTGGCTGGAGAGGATAGCCGCCGAGACCGACGCCGCCTCTCTCGGCCGAGCGGCCCCCTACCTGGCGCCGGTGCTTGCCCTAGCCGCCTATATAGCGCTCGTCCTTAGCCAGTGGGCCCAGGCCGGCGAGGTGGGCTCGACAGGCGACAGGATAGGGGTGATCTTCGCCCTCGCGGGGGCTATAGCCCTGATATGGATCACCTGGAATATGCTGGGCCGTCAGGCAGCCGCCGGCTCGCTGACCCTGGCGCTGGTGCTGCTGGCGATCTTGGCGATTCACGGCTCCACGTCCGTAATGTACGGCCGAGGCAGCGAGTTCCTGGCCGATGAGCGAGTCGAGCCTAGCGTCTTCCAGTTGCAGGAGCGACTAGCCGCCTTCGAGGCCGAGACGTCTGAGCCGATCGCCGTCCACGAGTCGTTTCTTCCGTTTCTGGGGTGGTATCTGCGGGATGTGAACGGCGTGGTCTTTGCGCCCTCGCCGGCGGAGGACGCCGTGGCCATTGTGACTCCGCCCGGCGAATCAGCCCCCTCCGGCTATCGTTGGGAGCGAGCCTGGCCCATCGCCGAGGGCTGGCTGCCTCACTCCGCCGATCCCCTGGACTGGTGGCGATGGCTGGTTTACCGTCAGCCCTGGGATGACATATCATCCAGGGAAGCGGAACTACTGGTGAGAATCGAATGAGCAGCCAAGAATCCTCCTCGCCACTGCTGGCTACCTCGGCCAGCCCATTCGAGCGCCTGGGCTCCCTGCGCCTGAGGCTGGACTGGGAGCTAGCTCTCTATGTTCTGTTCATTGTGGCTGGCGCAGCCCTCCGCTTCTGGGACCTGGGAGCGCGCGCCTTCCACCACGACGAGAGCCTGCACGCCCAGTATGCCTGGTATCTGTTCGACAACGGCAACTACGATCACAACCCGATGATGCACGGCCCCTTCCAGTTCTTCGGCACCGCCTTCAGCTTCCTCCTCTTCGGTGTGAGCGACTACGCGGCCCGCATTCTGCCCGCCTTCGCAGGCACCGCCCTCATCGGCCTGCCCTTCTTCCTACGGCGCCACCTGGGCCGCTCCGGGGCACTGGCCGCTGCCGGCCTCATCGCCTTTTCGCCCACCCTCCTCTACTTCAGCCGCTTCGCCCGCAACGACATCTACGTTGGCCTGTGGACACTGGGGCTGGTGGTCTGCCTCTGGCGCTACATCGAGGAAGGCCGCCACCGCTGGCTGTACATCGCCGCCGGGCTCCTGGCCCTCAGCTTCGCCACCAAGGAGGCCACCTTCCTCAACGTGGCGATATTCATCGGCTTCCTCGACCTGTGGATAGCCCAGACTCTGGCCAACCGGATCAGGGAGCACCACAACCTCGACCCGCTGGCTGCTCCCTTCCTGTTCCTGCTCCTGGCGCCCTTTGCCTGGGTCATCGTCGCCGTCTGGCCTTTCCTGAGCGAGGACAGACGCCAGCGCATCGGGCTGGGGGAGAGACCCCGCGCCGCTGACTTCCTCCTCATCCTGGGCACACTATCCCTGCCACAGTTCGCAGCGGCCATTCAGGTGCCCCTGGAAGCCCTCGGCGTGAAGGAGGCCGACTGGTCTCGCCACCTGTTCACCCTGAACCTGGGCCCGCTCAGCGGCCACGAGCGGGTCACCCTCGAAGAGCTGACCGGCTTCCTCACGGTTTCCATACTCGTTGCGTCCACGGCCATCATCGGCTTGCGCTGGAACTGGCGCTCCTGGCTCATCGTGGGAGCGATCTTCTACGTCCCCTTCGGCCTGCTGTACACCACCTTGCTTACCAACCCCGACGGCTTCGGCTCTGGCATATGGAACTCCGTGGACTACTGGCTAGAGCAGCAGGATGTGAAGCGTGGCGACCAGCCCTTCTATTACTACCTGTTGCTACTACCTGCCTATGAGTTCCTGCCCCTGCTCTTCGCCTTTGCGGCGGCGGCGGTGGCCCTGGCCAAGACCACCTTCGGGCCCGACACGCCCGAGGGCCACTTCGCTCGCATTGTATTCATTATCGCTGGCTCCCTGGCCATTCTGGCCGTGGCCGCCGGCGCTGCGGGGACATCAACGGCCGGCATGCTACTGGGGTTGGCGGCCCTGGCCCTGCTGGTCTTCAGCCTGCGGGTCAACCCCTTCCTTCGCTTCCTGACCTTTTGGATGATGATGAGCCTCTTCGCCTACTCGCTGGCTGGCGAGAAGATGCCCTGGCTTAACGTGCACCTGACCCTGCCGGTGGTCATCCTGGCCGCCTACACCCTGGGCCAGGTCTGGAAGTTAGCGCAGGTGGGAGAGTGGCGTCTCCGTCTCCCTAGCTACACCTGCCCTCTGCTGGCAGCCGCCGTGGGAGCGGGGGCAGCGGGCTTCGGCGTATTCGGCCCGAGCGACGCCCTGGTGACCCGCATCTTGGTCGGCTTGGCGGCGGCCCTGGTCATCGTCGCTCTGACCAGCACCCTGCGGGGGCGAGCGATGGCTGTGGTGCCGCTGGCAGCGCTGGTTGGCATCCTCCTGCTGTTCAGTGGTCGAGCGGCCTGGATGACCAGCTTCCAGGAAGGCGACGGCGCCGACGCCCGCGAGATGCTGGTCTACGTCCAGACCTCGCCCGACGTTCCCAAGATCCTGGATCAGATCGAGCAGGTAGCGGAGGAGACGGGCCTGGGCAAAGACTTGCCCATCGTTGTGGACGGCCGCGACCTCACCTGGCCCTGGGTCTGGTACCTGCGCAACTATCACAACGTCTCCTATCCCAATTTGAGTGGCGGCCAAGAACCGCCCGCCAACGCCGTCCTTCTGGTCAATGTCGCCAACGACGCCGACATGCAGCCCCACCTGGACGGCTACGGGCCGGGACAACGCCATTCCCACCGCTGGTGGTTCCCCGAGTTCGACACCTATAAGAGCGTCCAGTTCAATGAGGAAGGCAAACGCAAGAACATCTTGACCTTGTTCACCGACTTCGTGGCCAGTCTGGGCGATGGCGATACCTGGGACACCTGGTGGCGCTACTTCCGTGACCACGATCCTCCGCGCCCCACGGGCTCGCTGGATGCGGTGGCCTATTTCCCCGAGGAGTTCGCGCCTGAGGAGGTCATCGAAAGGGAGAAACCGCTCGAGGCGCCCAAGGCCGATAGCGAGGGCAGGTTTACCCTGGGCGAGCGGGGCACCGGCCCCGGTCGATTCATCAAGCCGGTCGGCCTGGCCGTGGATAGCGAGGGAAACCTCTACGTCGCCGATAGCGGCAACCATCGCGTCCAGAAGTTCGACAGCGAGGGCGGATTCATAGCGGAGGTGGGCTCTCTAGGAGATGGCGAGGGCAAATTCAACGAGCCCTGGGGCGTGGCGGTGGACAGCGAGGGTAACCTGTACGTGGCCGACACCTGGAACAATCGCATCCAGAAGTTCGACCACGACCTGAACTTCCTGACCCAACCCCAAACCCTACGATTTCTGGGGCCCGCGGGACGTAGCGACCGATGCTGAAGGCAACGTCTGGGTGGCCGACACCGGCAACAGCCGCGTCCTCAAGTTCGCCAGCGACGGCACCTTCCTGGCAAGCTTGGGCGAGCCCGGATCGGAGCCAAGGCAACTCCGCGAGCCGGTCGGTATCGAGATCGCCCCCAACGGCGACATCTTTGTGGCCGATGCCTGGAATAGACGCATCCAGCAGTTCGACAGCCAGTTCAATCCGGTGGCCCAGTTCCCCATGCCGGGCTGGGTCCCCGAGGACCCGTCCACCAAGCCCTATCTGGCCTTGGCACCCGACGGCAGCATCATCGCCAGCGAGACCGCCCGCCATCGCCTCCTGCGCATCGGGGCCGATGGCAGCATCCTATCCATCCTGGAGGGCCTAGACGAGACGGCCCTGGTCAGCCCCACCGGCCTGGCCCTCGACGATAGGGGCTTCCTCTACATCTCCAACAGCGGCGCCAATCAGATCCGCCGCGTCCTCCTGGCCGACATGCCTGTGCCCTAACCTCGACCCTCCCTGCGACGGCCCGCGTTGCCCCACCAACTGCCCCCACCCTATAATGATGCGTACCCTCTCCAGCCGGGAGGAAAAGGCGGGCCAAACATCTTGCTGCGCAACCGTCAGCTTTGGATTGGCATACTGGGGACAGCCCTCTTTCTGGGCCTATTCTTTGCCTTCACCAACCTGCGAGAAATGGGCGAGGCCCTGGCCGACGCCAACTACTGGTGGTTTGCCCCCGCCGTCGCCGTCTGGTTCGTCTCGGCCTGGTTCCGCTCCCTACGCTGGCGCTATCTGCTGCAGCCGATGGGCAGCTTCTCCGCCCAGACCCTGTACCCCATCGTTGTCATCGGCTACATGGCCAACAACCTCCTGCCCGCTCGGACCGGTTCGACGGGCTGGTGCTGGTCGTCTTCTTGATAGCCGTGGGCGCCTTCGTCGGCCTCAGCCAGGAGCTGGGCATTCTGGCCGCCGCCATGTCCGCCACCTTCGTGGTGATCTTCGCCCTCTTCTTGTTCGTGGCCTCTTCCCAGGAACGAGCCGAACGCTGGCTGGCAAGGCTTCTACGCTTCCTGCCGGCGCGAGCCCAGGAGAAGGGCAGTCAGTGGGCCAGTTCGTTCATAGCGGGGCTAGGCGCCTTGCAGAGCCCCTGGCGCATCGCCGCTGTACTGATCACCTCGGTCGTGGCCTGGGCCCTGGAGTCCACCATGTACTTTATGGTGGGCGTGTCCTTCGACCTGGGGGAGGCCTTCCCCATCTTCATGATGGTGGCGGCAGCGGCCAACCTGGCGATAACCCTTCCCTCCACCTCGGGCGGCATCGGGCCCTTCGAGCTCCTGACGAAGGAGACGCTGGAGTTTGTGGGAGTGAGGGGTGGGGTGGCAGGTGCGTACGCCGCCGCCCTGCACGCCCTGGTGCTGCTGCCGGTAGTAGCCGCCGGCCTGGTCTTCCTGTGGGTCATCAACCTCTCGCTGGGCGAGGCCCTGCGCCGTCCAGCGCAGCCCAAGCTGGCCACCGCCACTGGACGCGGCTCCGCCGCCGACGCAGGCGTGGGCCTGGAGGGGGAGGGTAGCGAATGAAGGTGGGGATCATCGGCGGGGGCCTGGCTGGCCTGGCCGCCGCCTATCGCCTCTGCCAGCGGGGCTTCCAGGTCCACCTGCTGGAGGCAGGGCCCAACCTGGGAGGCCTGGTGGGCACCTTCGAGATCGGCGGCGGCCGCATCGAGCAGTTCTATCACCACATCTTCTCCAACGATACCACCATCACGGCCCTGATCGACGAACTGGGCCTGGCCGACCGCCTGGACTGGCGACAATCGAAGGTGGGCATCTTCTACGATGGCCGAGTGTACGACTTTGTCACCCCCCTCGATCTGCTGCGCTTCACCCCCATCTCCCTCATCGACCGCCTGCGATTGGGGCTGGTGGGCGGCATTTGGCTGCGGCGGCAGAAGAACTGGCGGCCCTACGAGAGCGTCACGGCCAAGGAGTGGATCATCAAGCACGTTGGCCAGCGCAACTACGACGTCGTCTGGGGGCCGCTTTTGCGGGGCAAGTTCGGCCAGCGAGCCGACGACGTCAGCATGGCCTGGTTCTGGAGCAAGATCCACCTGCGCTTCGCCTCCCGCAAGGGAGGGCGCCAGAAGGAGCAGTTGGGCTATCTCATGGGCAGCTTCGGCCTGCTGGTCGACACCCTGGCCGAGCGCATCCGCCAGATGGGGGGCGTGCTGGAGACGGGACGGCCTGTGCAGCGGGTGATCGTCGAGGATGGGCGAGCCGTCGCCCTGGAGGCGGGTGGAGGGAAAGGGGAAAGAATACCCTGCGACGCCATCCTCGCCACCGTCCCCAACCAGAGCTTCCTCCGCCTGGTGACCCAGCTCCCCGAGGACTACGTGACCAAGCTGGGGGCTGTGCAGCATCAGTGGGCTCTTTGCCTGGTGCTGGCCCTCAAGCAGTCGCTATCGCATATCTACTGGATGAACATCAGCGACCGCTCCATTCCCTTCCTGGCCCTCATCGAGCACACCAACTTCATCGAGCGCTCCCACTACGGCGGCCTGCACGTGGCCTATCTCTCCAACTACCTGGAGGAAGCTTCGCCCCTCCTCCAGATGGGGGTGGACGAACTGTGCGACCTCTACTTCCCCCACCTGAAGCGCATCAATCCCCAGTTCTCCCAGGAATGGGTGGTCGACCGCTGGCTCTTTCGAGGGCCCTTCGCTCAGCCGATCATCGCCACCCACTACTCGCGCTCTATCCCCGAGCACCGCACGCCCATCGAGGGGCTGTATCTGGCCAACATGAGCCAGATCTACCCCGAGGACCGCGGCCAGAACTATAGCATCCGCCTGGGGGAAAAGGTGGCGACCATGCTCGCCGCCGACCTTGAATGAGCGCGGGCAGCGGTCTATGATTAGTGAAGCAATCCACAATCGCTCACAGGCTAGAAAGGCTGGCCCCTTGACCGACACAACCAAGAGCTCACCAGAGCTGGAGCAGCTCCTGACCGACCTCAAGCCCGCCGACGCTGACCTGTTGGCCGCCCTTCACCGCATCCAAGAGGCCTACGACTACGTGCCGCCCCAGGCTATCCCCATCCTGGCCGAAAAGCTGCACACAACTCCCGCCATGATCTACGGTGCCATCACCTTCTACTCGGAGATCCGCCTGGAGCCACCCGCCCGCACGACCATCTCCTGGTGCAGCGGGCCGGCCTGTCGCCTCAAGGGCTCGGAGAACATCCGGCGGGCGCTGGAGGCTGTGCTGGGCATCGGCCTGGAGGAGAGCACCAGCGACAAGGCTATCGGGCTGCACCTCGTCCAGTGCGACGGCACCTGTGCCCTGGCACCCCTCATCCGCCTCGACGGCCGCCCCATCGGCCCCCTGACCGTCAGCGAAGCTATCAGGCTGGCCCGCGAGCTGAAAGAAAAGGGAGGCTAGCCCTGGCATGAGCGTCTACCAGGAGCTGCGCCAGCAGGCGGAAGAAGCCTGGCGAACGGTGGAGAGCCCCTCGCGGCCGCGCATAGCGGTGGGCGTCACCACTTGCAGCCGGGCTGTCGGCGCCGACGAGACGCTGGAGGCCATCCGCCAGGAGGTGTCGCGCCGCGGCCTGGAGGCCGACGTGCCCGTCACTGGCTGCTGGGGCCTCTGCTACGCCGAGCCGATGGTGGAGATCGCCAAGCCTTACGGCTCCCGCATCCTCTACCAGAAGGTGACGGCCAAGCGGGTGCCCCAGCTCATCGAGGAGGCGCTGGCATCCACAAACGGGGTCTGCCAGGAGCTAGCGCTCGCTACGCTTTCGTCCGAGCCCGTGGATGGTATGCCGCCCCTGTCATCCCTGGACTTCATGGCCCTGCAAGAAGTGCGCTGTCTCATGTCCAACTGCGGCGTTATCGAGCCCGAAAACATCGACCACTACATCGCCCGCGGCGGCTACGAGGGCCTGGCCAACGCCCTGGGCATGTCCGATGAGGACGTCATCTGGCAAGTGTCCGAGGCCGGGCTGTGGGGACGGGGCGGTGCCGCCTTCCCCGCCGGTCGCAAGTGGGACTTTCTGCGAGAGGCCAAGGGCGAGCCCAAGTACATGGTCGGCAACGCCGACGAGGGCGACCCCGGCTCATTCGTCAACCGCACCCTCATGGAGAGCGACCCACACTCCATCATCGAGGGCATGATCATCGGCGCCTACGCCACCGGCGCCAGCTACGGCTATATCTACATTCGCCACGAGTATCCCCTGTGTGTGGAGCGCATGGACCTGGCCTTGCGTCAGGCGCGTGAGCGAGGCCTCCTGGGACAGAACATCCTGGGTAGCGACTTCTCCTACGATATGGAGATCGTGCGCGGAGCTGGGAGCTACGTCTGCGGCGAGGAGACAGGCCTCATCGCCTCCATCGAGGACGCTCACGGCATGCCCAAGATGCGCCCGCCCTTCCCCGCTCAGGCGGGAGTGTTCGCCAAGCCTACCAACGTCAACAATGTGGAGACCTATGCCAACGTGCCCCTTATCCTGCGCCACGGGGCCGCCTGGTACGCCTCCATAGGTACAGAGAATAACAAGGGCACCAAGATGTTCAGCCTTTCGGGGCATGTCCAGCGGGTGGGAGTGGTGGAGGTACCCTTCGGCACGCCGCTGCGGCGGTTGGTCTACGAGGCGGGCGGCGGCCCGCCCGATGGGCACTCCCTCAAGGCCATCCAGCCGGGCGGACCCTTGGGGGGCATCCTCCATGCCAAGGACGTGGACCTGCCTCTGGAGCCCGAACCCTTCCGGGAGAAGGGCGCCCTTCTGGGCAGCGGCGGCCTTGTCCTTTTCGACGACTCCGCCTGCATCATCGATATGTGCCTGTACTTCGAGTGGTTCGCCGAGGACGAGTCCTGCGGGCGCTGCAGCACCTGCCGCGGCGGCACCCAGCGGATGGTGGACATCCTGCGGCGCATCGCCGACGGCGGCGGCCGCCCTTCGGACATCGGCCTCCTGCGCCTCCTGGCCGACACCATGCGCTATTCCAACTGCGCTCACGGCCAGGCTGCCCCCACCGCCGTGATGAATAGCATCGAGGCCTTCCTGGACGAGTACCAGGAGCACATCGAGCGGAAGCGCTGCCCAGCCAAGGTCTGCCGCGGCCTCATCCGCTACGAGATCGTGGGCAAGAGCTACAACCTGCCCGAGGCGGCGGCTATCTGCCCCACGGCCGCCATCGTCCAGCAGGACGACGACTACACCATCGACCAGAGCCTGTGCATCAAGTGCGGCGCCTGCCGCGAGCTAGCACCGGCGGCGGTGCAGGTGCTGGACGCCTTCGGCTAAGAGGGTAAAGCCCCACGAACATATGAGGAAGGCTAGGCCAGCCGCCCGACTAGTTCGTGCACTCTTGCGGCATGGTAACCCTAGCCGGAATTATCAATATGTCAGTGGTGTTGATCCAGCCGTCATTGTTCAAGTCGTAGCGAGCATCATAGGTGGGCTCCACATTCAGCTCCGCCGGCATGTTGATGTTCTGGAGGAACGCAATGATGTCGGAGGAGTTGACCCAGCGGTCGATGTTGATGTCCGCCGGCCAGGCGTCGTGCGAGCCGACGACGTCGGGGCAATCGTCGAAGGGGTCGGTGTCGATGTACAGCTCCTCGGCGTTCGTGAACTCGTCGCCGTCCTCGTCGCCGCTGCCCGCCTCCCAGAGGATGGCGTGCTGCCAGTTGTCGTCCTCCGTTGGGTCGACCAGCTTGTTGCTGTAGAAGGGCGTCGTACCGGAGACGTCGGCGCTCTGGTGCAAGTGCGCTCCGTCCCAGCTACAGCCGGGATCCTCCTGCGCGAGCACGTCGCCGATGTAGATCAACTGATAGGACGGAACCTCCTTGCCCAGCCAGAACTCGTTCGGGTCGATGTGCAGATAGTGGAGGTCGCCCTTGTAGTTCTGCTCGGCGTACGACCCAAGGTAGATCTTGGCCCGAACCCCGGTGCAGTGGTCGACGTACTCCTCTATCTTGAAGAGCTGGAAATCTCCCGTGTACTCCAGCCAGAC
>Ga0111208_1009_pt1 | contig 21435 bp, 24 predicted proteins | sample DeeMarSWOR152_54_FD_80380 | JGI IMG/M metagenome (GOLD analysis project Ga0111208, IMG submission 80380) | Dehalococcoidia bacterium DG_22 | reverse complement strand
GTCAGCAATTCCATGAGTCCCTTCTGGGCCTGCTCAGCGTCCATCAGCCTATCCTCTTCAGCTTCTCTACCGCCCGCTGCTCGCCGTACTCGTCCTGCCAACTCCGAGCGCGTTCTAGCTCGCGCATGGCGGCGTCGCGCTCGTACTCCCGGTAGCGGGCATCCTCGGCCTCGCGTTCGAGTTCGGCGATCCTAGTGCGGCACCTGCTAGCCTGGCGCCCTGCGGCCTCTTGTTGGCTCATGGTCCGGCACTCCAAGTCGCTCAGTTCGTCGTTTAAACCTTCTGCCTGCGTCCGCAGGTCGCTCAGTTCGTCGTTTAAACCTTCTGCCTGCGTCCGTAGGCGGCGAATCTCGGCCACTAGGGTGCGGATGAGCTTGCGATGCGCCATCAGACCTTCTCCGAACACCTCGGACATACCGCCACCTGGAACCCCAGCGGCCAGTTGAGCGGCAGCCCCATCGCCGGGTGCGCCTTCAGCCGTAGCTTGTCCAGCGGCGTCCACTTGTGGCACTCGTGGCACCGGGCCTCCTCGACCCCCTTGCGCCGCCGGTAGGTGAGACAGGTCATCCCGCCGCTCCTTGCGGCAGATCGAGGGCCTCCAAAGCCCAATCCAAGCTGACTTGACGAAAGGCCCGCACCGCAGGGGCTATGGCCTCATCGTAGGCCCGCACCGCACAGGGGCTATGGCCTCATCGTAGGCCCGCCGCGCAGGGGCTATGGCCTCATTGTAGGCCCGCACCGCAGGGGCTATGGCCTCATCGTAGGCCCGCCGCGCAGGGGCTATGGCCTCATCGTAGGCCCGCCGCGCAGGGGCTATGGCCTCATTGTAGGCCCGCACCGCAGGGGCTATGGCCTCATTGTAGGCCCGCACCGCAGGGGCTATGGCCTCATTGTAGGCCCGCAGCGCAGGGGCTATGGCCTCATTGTAGGCCCGCACCGCAGGGGCTGATAGAACCTGCTCTAAGAACCAGGCCAAGTCCAGACCCAGCTCATGGGCGCGGACAAGGTTGGCCTGGCTGATCTCGGCCCCGTCCGGCCACTCACGGCAGAAGACACGCACTTCCTCTGGACACGCACAGTGGCGGTCCAGCCACTTGCGCGTCACGCGCTTCAGTCGAAGGCCGTACCGCTTCTTGCTCATCCCGCCGCCTCCTCGCCGCTCTGCTGCTCGGCTGGTGGGGGTCCGAAGCATGTCCGGCAGCGCATCGCGCCGTTCGGGGCGGCGTCAACTCTGACCCAGTGCCGCCAGAAACCAGTGAGAATGAGCTTGCCGCATCTCGTCACGACATTGCCCAGCGTGTACCTGTGGTCGATCATGTGGACGACGTTGCTGCGCTGGTTGTGTAGAAGCTGCATGTTGGCCTCAGCAGTAGGGGCAAGCGTGAACGGCGATGATATGCTGCCGGTGGCGCTCGCTCCAGGGTTGGCGCTGCCTCTCGGCATAACGGCTCCGACCGCTGGCCTCTACTTGTGCTGCCCGTCTAGCCTCTCGGCTCTTGGCTTGACTCCGACGCCTAGAACTCTTTGCCATGCGATTTCTCCTCTCAACCGTCTCTAGGTTGAGGATAATCCGTGCGGTATAAAACCGCAATCACGGAAAACCACCAATTTTCGATGGTTGTTTTCCACCATGACCCTAAAGTCCTATTGTCAAGGTTGGGCGGGATTATCCCGTTCGTATAATCCGTGAAACCCGTGCCACGAATTTTCCACAGGCACCATCCGCCGATGCTATACTACCGTCGCCATGTTCCCCCGGAGGAAGAGGACAACGCTGAGAGAGGCGATAAGCGCCTACCTGGATACCCTGACGCTCGCTGGGCACGCCAAGAGTACCCTGGACAACCGAGAATACCTCCTGGCGCGTCTGGCGAGGCACTTGGGGACGGAGAGTGAGGTGGGGGCGATCCGGGAGCCGGAGTTGATCGCCTACGTCGCCGAGTTCAGGCGGGAGAGTTCGGCCAGCTACGCCACGCTCATCGCCAAGGTCGTCAGGGCCTTCTGTGCCTGGCTGGTAGAACAGGGCTACTTAGACAAGGAGCCGCTGGGGGGCATCAAGTTCAAGGAGCCGCGCCCTACTCCCGTCGTCCCTTTCCGCCAGGACGAACTCGACCGGCTCGTGGCTGTCGCCGAAACGGGCCTAGAGAAGGCAGCCCTGGCCCTTCTCATCGACTGCGGCTTGAGGGCTTCCGAGCTGACCTCGCTCAGGTGGCAGGATGTTGAGTTGGTCAAGCGTACAATCCTGATCCGTTACGGCAAGGGGGCGAAATCGCGCCAACTGGCCCTAAATGACTCCGTGCGCGATGCCCTCGCCTGCTACCTGCGCGAGAGTCCACAGGTCAACGGCACCGTCTGGCCCCTGCCCTTCGACAGGAAGAGGCTGGAGCGGATGCTTGACAGGCTCGGGCAGCGGGCCGGAGTCAGCCGGGTGTACCCGCACCGATTCCGCCATACTTGGGCCACGAGGATGCTCCAGGGGGGGATGGACCCGCTTGCGCTCAAGGTCTTGGGCGGCTGGTCCACGCTGGCGATGGTCGAGAGGTACACGGCCCTCATCGCTGAGGAGAGGGCCATCGAGGAGCACCGCCGGCACGCGGCGGCGATCTAGAGGATCGCACTAAAGGTTATTATGGAGAGCCAGGGGGATTCATCACATCGGCCCCACGAACGGCACATGGGACTCCCAAGCACAAGATACGGAGAACTGAACTGGTGGATAAGGTGGTAGACGACGTAAGATTCCTGAGAGGATCGCCCGACGAAACGCGGGATGTTGGAAAACCGCCTCTATGGTTGCCTCGTTTATTTCTGCGTCGCTGAGTCCAAGGAACCCCATCACGCCCTCATTCTAGCAGATCGACCGCCTCCTGCTTGCGGCCCATCGTCACGCTCAAGTAGCGCTGCGTCGTCGCCAGGCTCTCGTGGCCCAGCAGCTCCTGAATCGTTCGCAGATCCGCACCTGCCTCCAGCATGTGGGTGGCGAAGGAGTGCCGCAGGCTGTGGACCCGGCAGCGCTCCCGCCGGATGCCGGCGGCGAGCCCAGCCTTGACCATCGCGTGCTGGACGGACCGGGTGCTGTACGGCTTGCCCCAGCGGGACGGGAAGACGGGCCAGTCCGGGTCGTGTCGCAAGTGTAGCCTTTGACGAAGCAGCTCCCGCACCGTCTTGCTCAGGGGCACGATGCGCTGCTTGTCGCCCTTCCCGTGCCGCACGAGGAGCTTCACCGGCTCATCCCCCTCCCAGGAGATGTCGTGCCAGCGCACGGCGACGCTTTCGGCGACGCGTAGGCCGCAGAAGTAGCAGAGCATCAGCAGGCCACGCATCTGCTCCGAGGGGGCGTGGGCGAGCAGGCGGGCGATCTCCTCTCGGGAGAGAATCTGGGGTAGCTTACGGCTCCGGCGGCGGCTCATAGGTGATCCTCGCGGCCATCGCCAGCCAGCCGCGCCAGGCGGCGTCCCTGGCCTCCTGGTAGGAGCAGCCCAGCCTGCGGCACCACTGGCCGTTGTTGGGCCAGCGGCGAAGGTCGTAGTAGCGGATGGCGTGGTAGGCCAGGGGGTCGTCCTGCTGGAGCTTGTGGAGGGCGCAGGCGAAGACTTCTAGGCGGTCGATGAGCCAGGGTGCGAGGTCATTGGGGCGGTGCCAAGGGCAGAGTCTCAGCGGATAGCCACGCTGGACGAGGCTCCGTACTTGGCTCCTCAGCGCCTCCGCGTAGGCTTCGAGTTCGCCGTGCAACGGCCTGCCGGACCTGGCCCATCGCTGCCAGGCGGCATCACCTATCGTCATCGGCCCCGCGCACACCGGCATACGGCAATCTATTGCCGGTGTTCCCTATCTGAATTATACCAGAATGGTAAGGTGTCAATAGCTTTGGGCAGGTTCGGGCGGCAACGGGACGAGGAGTCGTTGCCGGTTGCCGCGCCTGCTGACCCGTATCAACGGTTCGTAGGGCGGCGGAGTCGGGTAGTGTGGTCGAGAGCAGTACAGGCAATCGTAGCTGCCATACGGGTCGCTCTCGTCGCGCAGCACGTCGCCGCCGCAGTGCTCGCAGGCCTTGAGCCTCCAGCGCGGCAGAACTCCCCTCACGTCAGCTTCTTGATAGCCTTGCGCGTCTCTTCCAGCAGCAGCACCATGACGCCGAGCAGGAGATAGGCCTTCAGGACTCTGGGCAGGCGGAAGTGCTGGATGTCGTCGCGGTCCAGGGCCCGCGGCTCCTCGCTCGCCAGGTCGTCGGCCAGCTCGGCACCGATGATCGCCAAGACGCCCGCCGCGAGGGCGGACGCGCAGTCCTGGAGTCGGCGTCTGCGTTTATCTTGGGATGATGTCACTGAGCTTGAACCCAGCGGCGCCAGCCGCCAGCCCAGCCACCGTCGCTATGACGATGCCGAACACGGCACCGTCTAGGCCAGCCCAGAGAGCGATCCCTTCAAGGACGCTGATGGCGACGATGGCCAGGGCCACGACCCCCAGCATCGGTACGGTTCTCTTCGTCTGGTTGCTCATTCTCTATTTCCTCGCGCCTGCCGCACTGCCTACAGTGCCAGTGCGCCTTGACGTACTCCTGCTTCCCGAACGCGGTCTCCTCCAGCCGCCAGAAGCCGGGGCACTGGCGCATCTGGCCCCCACACTCCGGGCATGTCCTCACGTTCCCCATCGCTCACAGCGACCACCTCCCCTATGCTATCTCTGTTCGGATAGAGTCGATGATGGCCTGAGACTCATCCAGGTAGTCCCTAAGCCAGCCCTTAATCTGCTGCTTGTCGGTGTCGGAGAGGGGGAGAGCTAAACTACCATCTACCGATCTCCACGCCGCCTCTCCGGCCAACAGTTGTAGGAGCTGGCGCAACGGCTCCTGGCGCTGATGGAGTGCCTGAAACCTTCGCAGGAGCATTTCGAGTTTGGCCTGGTCAATTGCCATGACGCCCTCCTAAGCGTTAGCTATCGTTGTTACGGTGCCACTGCTGCCGCGGTACTTGAGTGCGCCCCCCTCACAGTAGAGGACGCCGCCGTTTGACGGATCGCTGCTAGGAACCGTGGCTGCGTTCCGAATACCCAGTACGCCTATCCCTCCACCAAAGGCGCCAACGGTGCTGAACAGTTGAAGGTTCGCCTCCAGGATATTGAAGTGGTTGGCGTTGTCGGATAGACCCGGTTGATAGATAGGGTATCTGTATGCCCCTGCGGCCAGGTCGCCCAGCTTCAGGCCATAAACGCTGTTAGCGCCCGAGTGTCCGATGAAGTTAGTGAGGTCGAGCCCAATGAGGTTCGTGATGGTGGGGCTACCACCTATGACCGGCTGTACCGCGATCCCCCGCACGTCGGTTACTGTCCCCGCGAAGTAGTAGAGGTAGGGCCGTGCCTTTATGCAGTCTACGGAGGTGACCGTTGAGCCTGAGCCAGTCGCAAGGCCGCCCAGGAAGTCAAGACCGGTCAGTACCTGGCCTGACGTGCCATTGGCGATAGGACAAAGCGCAGTGACCGTCATCCCTAGGAATGACGCACTATTGCCCAGAGTAGGGGGACTGCCATCGACGGCCATGAGTCGCGTAACGCCGGTGGTCGGAGTGCAGGCCAGGTTGATGTATATGGCATCGTGGGCTGAATCCAGGCTCAGCTTGAGTTTGTCGAGGTTGCCGAAGACCGCCTGCTCACGTCCGCCCGTCTTGATGCGCACCAGGTCTTCGTCGGCGTTCTTCTCGGTATGAACCTCGGTGTCGGCGTCGGCGTCCTTGATGTGGTCACCAGCGCCCGCGCCACCAGGGTCAGCCTTCCAGCCCTTCGTGCCGCCGCCATCCGTACCGTAGACCTTGTTCGCCCCAGGCGAAGCCGCGTCGCCTGCAAGCTGGAGGTCGCCAAAGTCCAGTTCCAGGCTGTTCTTCTGGCCCTTGTGGGCATCGGCGTCGCCCTCGTGGGCGGCCAGTTCTGCGTCCCTGCAAATCCCAGCGGGGATACGGGCGTCGGGCACCAGGGCCGACCCATCCAGGCCGCAGTAGCCGCTGGCCGCGTCCTTGTTGGCCGTCTTCTCGCAGGCGTCGATCTCGTCCTTGCGGGCGGCGTCTCCGCTGGCCGTCGGCGCGGCCAGGCCCTTGATCTTGTTGCCAGCAGCGTCGATGTCACCCGCAGGGTTGAGCACAAGGTCGCCGCTGTCGGTGACGATGTAGCCCTTGGTGCCATCGTGCTTGGCCTCGACGTACTTGGCCCAGCCGTTGTTCGCCCCGAAGATTCGCAGGATAGCGCTGTTGCTGCGGTTCTCGGCGAAGGCCGACATGAGCAGGAAGATTTGATCCTCCGTGTCGTCGCCCTCAAGGACGGCCTGCGCGTTGTTGTCGAACTTGATGCGGGGCCGGTTGCCCGCGTTGTGGGTCGTCGTCTTGACGATGAGCTGGGTGTCGTCGGCCTGCTCCAAGAGTACGTCGCCCGTGAACTTGCGCGAGCCATCTACCAGCACGGCCTCGGAGGGCAGGTCAGCCACAACGAGTGCCCTGAAGGTGGGGTCGGCGTCGTCGCCCGATGCAGGGCCAGCGAAGATGATGTTGGCGGCCTTGACGTTGAAGCCCAGCTCCTGGCCCGCGAGGTTCAGCAGCTCCTGGGCGTCTGCGGCCAGGGTCACGGGGTCATGGCCTGCGCCGCCGCTGGTAAGGTCGGTCTCCGTCCCCGTCGAGTCCAGCAGGTACAGCTTGTGGTCACTCTTGGCGTAGAGGTACACGTACCCCGCTGGCGGGTTGGCGGGCTTGGCGATCTCCTTGAGCTTCTGCTGGGCCTCGAACTGCTGGAGGACGTTGTATATCCAGGTGGCGGTGATCGTCTCGGCGGCACCCACGCGGGCGAGGATCGCCCCATCGACGATCTGGGCCTCGGTGTGGGTATGGCCCGGCAGATCGCCCGCCTGGATCGCCATCACCTTCATGTTGTCGGCGGCGAAGGCCCGCAGGAAGTGGCCGATGGTCAAGCCCGAGGTTGTGTGCGATGGCCCTAGCCCGCTACTGTCGGCCAGGACGTGGCCGCCGGGGGCACCGGGGGATGCGGGCTCCCACATGCCAGCCGCAGCGTTGTACTGCCATGTCTGACCCGACGTGGGCGCGGTGGGGGACACTGGCACGCCCTGGAAGAAGCGGACGTCGGCCAGGTTGATCTCCTCGCCCTCGGCGTCCCGCTGGTGGAGGTAGTAGGCACCGCTGACCAGCTTCTCGAAGAGGCGCGTGGTGCCGATCACGAAGCCCTCGCCCGAGGGATGGAAGTAGCCCTGCTCAAGCGCTGTCAGGCGAGCGGTGAGCGCGGCCAGGCCGCGCTGCACACGTTCTAGGCGGTGAGACTCGTCCCCGTTCATGCTACAAGGCGATTGTTGACTTCACAAACCCAGTCACGGCCGACATCAATCCTGGACGCGGACTAGACAAATGCGTTAGAATTGCAGTGTCATGACGGTGAAGAGATTCACGGGCATCGCCAAAGAGCGGGGAAATGGCTGGTGGGCGTTCTGCAACCAGTTGCCCGTTTGCGCCCACGGCGAGACTTTCAACGAAACACTTCAGAACATGATCGAGGCCATTGAAACCTACCATGAGCCCTTGAATGGCTCGCCCCCTCCCAAGATCACGCACATGCCCGACCAAAATTGCGGAGTTCCGTTTCATCTGACAGTGGAAATTGGGACTCCCTGAAACGACTCCATTTACCACGGCTAGTTAGCTCGTATCCCCGTGCCGCATGAGCAGCATCATCCCAGCGGTTGGCTCCTCGTGGCCCCGCTGCCTCACGCCCGCTAGGTTGGCCTGGTAGATGATGACGTACTCCTCAGAGTTGTCTATCGGGTTGCGTACTCGGCAGACGCCAGCGTTCTCCCTGGCCTTCAGCTCGGCCTTGATGTCCTTCGGGCTACGTCCGTAGCTCTCTAGGTCAACGACGGCGCGGATGATCTCGGCGTCGTCGGGCACCGTCTCCCCGTAGAAGTAGATCCCGATGATCTCCGGCGGCGTGGCCGTGGGCGTGAATGAGCCCGTGGCCGTGCCGACGACCTTTAGCCGCAGCCTGCGGGCCGTGAGGTTGGCGGTCGGGTCCCAGGCGAGCTTCGTCACGCCGTCGGCGGTGATGTCCGCGCCGACCTTGGCGAAGGCCCCGCCGTCCCTAGAGGCGAAGACCTCCCACTTGTACTGTGCGTCGCTGTTGCGGCAGGCGACCTTGAGCATCCGCAGCCGGACGTCGATGTCGTCGGCCAGAATGATCTCGTCCAGGTAGACCGTCGTGATCAGCGACGCGTTGCCGAAGTTGCCCCCGTCCGGTTCCCCGCCCTGGCTCAGTTGGATGTAGGCTAGGTCGTTGCCCCAGCCGAAGACGAGTTGCCGCTGAGAGGTCACGTAGACGGTCTTGATGGCGTTCGTTGTGCTCACCAGGCAATCCCAGACAACCTCCTCGCCCACCGGCCGGACATGGAATAGGAGGAAGTTCACCCCGTCGTAGGCCGCGTGGTAGATGTGGTCGCCGCAGAAGTCGGAGCCGTAGTGCTTCAGGTTAACGGGCTCGTTTGAGGTCTCCTTCGCGGGGCCGTGGCCGGGGATGGTGTCGGAGTCCACGCGGATGTGCTCGCCGTAGCGCCAGCGCCAGTACCCGTCCGCGCTGGGGTAGAGAATCCACGAGGCGTAGCGCAGGGTGTTCTTCCCGTTGTCGTCGTCAGTCAAACCGTGTAGTAGGGGCAGTTCCTGACGCGAAAGGGCGACCCCGTCAAATCTATACATGCCATCAGTCGCACAGACAGCAAGCTCGCTGCCCCACTCGACGAGGTCGGTGATCTCCACATCAGGAGAGCTTATGGCAACTGGGTCAACGCCGCCGTACTCACTGCCCCAGTTGTCGAGGTTGGTGATGTCGTCGGCCGAGCACAGGGAGACGTGGCGCTTGGTGGCGCGACCCAGCTTGTTGCCCTTGCGCTGGAAGTGGCGGGCGGTAAGGCCGTAGAGCGTCGTCCAAGTGTCATCGCCCGCGCCCGACTCGTCGTGGACGGTGGTTAGCTCCTGAGAATCGGCGTTGTCCCCCCCAGGCACTATCCATTTGTCCGGCCACTTCGCCGACTTCCCGACTTGCAGTGTGCCGCCGCTGCCAAAGGCGACGTAGTGGTATGCCCACCCGCTCGTGTTGACCATATCGTGAGACCCAACGGTGAACCCATCGCTGTCTAGGCTCTCAATCCAGTTGGAGCTATCCGCGACGTTGCTGTAGGACTGACTGCTATCGCCAGTGTGCTCTGTGCCGCGATGCGCCCCTGGCTTACGGCTGGCATCTGTTGAAGTGATGATGAGGTAGGTGGGACTGAAGCCGAGTCCTGTTATGGGCCTCGCATCCTGTCCGTTGCCCTCGTATGTCCCAGTTCTGAGAAAGCCTGCGGCCTCGCGCAGCGCGACCCAGTAGTAGGTAACTGTGTCCATGTTAACGCTCTGGTTCGTGCCGACCTGAAAGCCATCGCCATGAAGGGCTTGGATGCAGTTGGGGTCTGGGGCAATGGTATAGGAAAGCCTAACGGTAGTATCCCCTTCAAAGCTTGACAGGCGAGTAAGTGTGAAGTCGCTTGAGCAGTCGCGCAGGACATGAACCAGCGCGGGCTTGAAGCCAACGCCCGTGATGTTCCTGTTGTCGGTGCCATCGCCGACATAGGTTCCGGTCGCGACTAGGCCAGCCTCGGCCTTCCAGGCGTACCAGTAGTATGTGAGCCCGTTGGAGTTTGCCAAGGCATGGCCGCCGACGCTGAAGCCATCGGCGTCGAGACTGGTGATGGCCGTGGTCACGAAGCTCCCGTACCACGGCCTGCTGTTGTTCCCCGCGATGTCCGCAGTCTTCATCACTGGGTATTGGGCCGTATCGCCCTTGACGATGACGACGGCTGGCTGAAAACCGAGGCCGCTGATGCTCTGGCTCGTGCCGTTCCCGGTGTACTTCCCCTGCGCGAAGACGGTGGGCGGGCCAGTGAATGTCTTCGTCTCCTTGAGCGTCGGCGTGCCCGTCAGGTTGACCTTGAAGCTCTTAGCCTGGGCTAGAGAGTAGAGGTAGGGGTTGCCAGAGGCGTCCTCGGCCTCAAACATGCGCTCGACGGGGACTGTGTTGTCGGTGAGGGTGACGGTCTTGATCTCCGGCCTGGGCTTCAGGGCGAAGGCGTCGCCGTGGTAGGCGTTCTCGGAGTAGTAGTACCCGCCGCGCCCCATGTCCTGGCGCTCGCCCATGCCCCCGCCCCAGTAGCGCCACTTGTGGCGGACGGACTCGCCGGGGGGCACGCTGTCTTCGCCGGTGCCCTCCTCGCCCCACTGGACACGCCCGTACTCGTCCAGCAGGAGTTCGTACTTCTTCTCGTTCCCGCCATCGGGGTCGGCGATGGTGATGGCGTTCTTGAGTACGCGGGCCATAACCTACCTCCGGTAACTGGAGATCATGTGCAACTCCTGTGGGGGCTCCTCCTCGGGTCGCAGGCCGTTGAAGATGCGAGCCCAGTAACCTGCCTCGCCCCCGTACTCGCGACCCAAGCGCCGAAAGGCGAGGGCCACGGCACCGCACTTCACCAGCGTCCCGTCTGCGTCGGTCTCGTCGGCGTCGGCGGACAGGGCGGGGTAGCCCTTGCGCTTGCCGACGACGAACAGGGGGTCGCTCGGAGCCTGGCCCAGCGTGAGCCGCAGAGGGACGACGCCGCGCTCGGCGCGGGCGCTGGCGACGCAGTGCTCGTGGTCGGAGCTGCGGGTGAACAGCCGGTAGGCGTTGTCAGCGTTGGCCGACGTGAGCGAAGACCCGTAGGGGAAGGAGACCGCACGGATCAGGTTCTGTTCCCTGGACAGCCACGAGGGGCTGTCGTAGACCTTCTGGGCCTGCTTGAGGATGCCGACGTGGTCCCAGTAGACTGCGCCGCCGTTGGTGACTGTGACTAGGTGCGGGCGCACCTCGTAGCAGCCCTCGGGCACGGTGCAGGTGAAGTAGAGGAGGCCCCAGCCCTCGTCGTAGTGCTCGCCGCTCTCGATCTCCGCGGCGTTCGTCACATCGTAGAGGACGAGCTTCGCGCCCTTCTGGTCGCCGTAGGCTGGCGCCCAGACGATCAGCGTCTCCCCCGGCGTCACCGGGGTATTGGTTTTGGGGTACGTGTACCCATTGGCCGCGCCCGCCGTGACCTTGAGCGACTGCCGACCGAAGAGGACATAGCTAGTGTCCTTCAGCGGCGTGCCGTTCTGGTCGTTGCCCCACTTGTCCGTGACGGTGCCTGTGTCCTCCATGTCGCCGTCTGCGACGAGCGTGAGAGGCAGGATGTCCTGATAGCGCAACTCGGCGAGGATGTCGTTGATGCACGCCTTGAGCCTAGCCGGGTGCAGCTTCTCGTGTCGCTCGTAGGTCTTGCCGGAGCCAGGGGCGTTGTCAAAGTTGGACTCTGGCACCAGCGTCCCCGTATCCGGGGCGTAGGTCTTGATCTTGCGGATGTTCTCAACCGAGGGCGTGCCGGAGTCCATGAAGCGCAGCCACTGGCCGACGAACCGCGCCGCGCTCGCCTCGGCGCTCGTATCCTTGAGGGTATCCGTGTCAACGAGGGAGCCAGTCGTCCCCGCAGCCGTGGTCACGCCCGTGACCGGATGGGGGTCCTCGTTCATCTCCTCCAGGCAGGCGCGGATGAGGGTGTCGAACCTCGTGCTCATGTGCGCCTCCTACTTCTTGGTCTTCTTGGCCTTTTTCCGCTTGTCTCTGGCCTTCTTGCCGGTGGGCTTCCAGCCGTGCTCCACGCCGCGAAGCAGGTTCACCTGACGCTGAGCCGCAGCCCGTGAACTGTGGGTGCCCTTGACCTTCCCAGTGTCCTTGTTGACCACGGCCCACTTCTTGCCGCGCTTCTCTATGGCGTATGGCATCTCAGCCTCCTACATCGCCACGACGACCCAGACCTTGAACGCCTTGGTGGCACCGCCGTTGGCGACCGTGACCCGCAGGGCGCAGCCACCGAGGGCGAAGCGCGTTGTGACCTTGGTGTTGGTCGCCACGTTGATGTCCGCTCCGGCGATGGTCTGCTCGAAGAGGCGGGGGTAGAACTCGTTCAGGGTAGCGTTCCCCACGTCCTCGTTGTCGATGATGTCCGCGCCGAGGATCACCGTTGAGCCGTCCACGCCGATGTAGACGGGGTTGAGATCAAGGTCGGCCCCATCCGAGAGCAAGGTGCCGTCAACGACCACGGCCACGACTTCGCCCACGATGTTCTTCTGGCCCGTGGTAACAACCGCATCGCCCGAGGCGTCCGTGGTGCCGGTGATGACTATGACGTCATAGCCTCTCCACTTCTCCATGTGCTACCTCCTGGGAATCGGGCGCGGCTCTCACCCAGGGAGGGGAGCCGCGCCCTCCCTTCGCTATGCGGCTGCGACTTCCGTGATGGTCGGCGCAGGGCCACGATAGTAGACGACGTAGGGAATCGCGCAGTCTGCCTCCTCAGCAGACAGCTTGACGTAGATCACGCAGTCTTCGTCGGGTCCAATGGGACCGACGTGGATGGAGCAGCCAAGGAGCGCCCCTGCGTCCTCCGCGATGGCTGAGGAGATTCGATCCCCCTGCGTGTTGTGATCCACGCGGTAGTTGGTGCCGTCCACCTTGCGGCCGACGCCGAAGGTGATGGTCTTGCTGCCCGAGTGCGTCGCCGCGAAGCCCGTGGTGGCCTTTGCGAGATCGAAGTGTACCCAACAATCCTCGATGAAGTTCCGCGAGGAGGGGTTGGCTATTGTGAGCAGCGCCCCTCGATGAAGTTCCGCGAGGAGGGGTTGGCTATTGTGAGCAGCGCCACAAAGCCGGTGTACACGGCCTCGCTGATGTCGATGTCGGTCTCGCCAGCCGCTCCGGTAGTGGCCCGCCAGGGCGGGGCCTCCCAAATGCCGTGTCTGCTAGGCATGTTGCTTCCCCTTTCTAGAAGCGTCGTCCCTCACGCGGGGCTGGATATCCATGAACCAGCCTCGGCGGGTTAAAGCGTGCCTTCCTTTCCTGTGGCTCAGCGGGCGGAGCTTCAGGCACAGGCTCCGCCCGCTTCTTGGGAACTCTAGGCCCCCGTCGCCGTCTCTTGCCCTGCGCCACTACACACCCAGCGGCAGGATGAAGCACCAAGCCATCGTGCCAGCGTCGGCACAGTAGGCCGTGATCGTGCCGTCACTCTGCATCACGCGGGCGGCCTCAACGACGATGAACCTCACGTCGCTCGCGGCCAGGACGACGCTGATGGCGCCGAGTCCCTGTCGCGCCGCTGGCGGGTAGTCGCCAGCGTTGATGTACACGGTATCGCCCGTGGCGTCCGCGAGGAACTTGAACAGGATGCGGTTCGCCTTGTAGCCCGTAACATCGCACGACCAGCCATCAGCAGGCGTGGCGGCAACGGTGCCACTGGCGTCTGGCAAGTCCGCGGATGCCGTGTCCAAGGCCAGGGCAATCGGGGTTAGCGTTGTAACAGCCATGCTCTATGTCTCCTTTCCTTACGCAGCCGTCGCCAGGACGTAGGCCAGGCCCTGCGGGCGCGTGACCTTGTAGCCGTAGACGTGCTGGCCCCTGATCGCGTCACTGAAAGAGCCTTCCAGCCGTATCGCCTCGGTGTTCAGAATCTGCTCAGCGAACGAGAAGGCACCGGGGTAGCCCGCCTGCACGTAGTAGGCGCTGCCGCTCACGGGCACGTTGTTGCTCAGGTAAACCGTGAAGCCTGAGGCGTCGCCGATGGGGTCGCCACGCAGGTTACTGCGGTTCTTGTCAGTGCCGAAGGATACGAAGCGCGGGTCCTTCCGCAGCAGCCCCTCGTACCACGGCGGGACAACGACCCAGCGATCCGCGTTGCGCGGCACGTCGCTCTCGCTCAGCTTCACGTCCAGGTCCACCAGCGTCTCGTAGGCGTCGTCGTCGCCGGCCCCGGTGCCCACCGTCACGGCCGTTAGGATGTTACCCGTGGCTGTGTTGGCGTGCAGGTAGGCGGCGATCAAGTCGTCGCAGGTCTCGGCCAAACTCCAGGAGGCCCTTTGCGTGGCCTTGTTCATCAGCTCGATGTTGATCTGCGCCTTGTCCGCGTCCTCGATCTTGAAGGCGAAGTAGTAGTCCTTGTCGATGACGAGGACCTGGCTGGCGTCCTGAAGTTCCTGGTAGCTGATGCTCGTGCTGTAGGGCGTGTAGGCCGAGACAGTGATGTCGCCGAGGGAGTTGATGCGAACGCTGTCACCCTTCCCCTTGATCTCGCCCTCGTAGTCGCGGTTCCCCAGATTGGCGTAGACGTGATCGTGCTCAAGGTTCTCAAGCAACTTCGCCGTCCAAATCTGGGGCTTGAAGTTGTCGATGCTCATTCTTTACTCCTTGTCGCTATGGTGACTTTCTCTCCACGGAGAACCTTGTCGAGCTTGCCAGCCCTTTCGAGTTGGCGAGTCTCTTCTAGGCTCAGTCCGTCGAGATCGGCCTTGCTTATCTCTCGGCCATGTGAGGCACCGCCGCCCTCAATGTGGGCGGGGGCGTACTCGATGCCCAACTCGTCGTAGGCCTCGCGCCGTCCGTCTTCCTTGGCGTCGGCCAGTCGCTTGTCGGTGTCCGCGATGCGTCCTGCCTCCACACCCCGCTCGATGATCAGGTTGTTCAGTTCGACGACGAGCTTGGTGAAGGGGTCAGCCTCGCGGCCTGCCCGTTGCTCGGCCTCGGCCCACTGGTGCCACTTGTCCCGCAGCTCCTTGTGTTGCTCCTCAGTCATCCCCTTCAGCGCTGGGTGCTGTCTCAGGGGCAGGTACACCGCGGTCATGGCGGCATCGAGGGCATTGAGTACGACTTCCTTGGCATCCGGCCCCTGGTGGAGCTTCTGGCCTCGGTCGTAGGAGGCCCGCGTCTGCCGGTCTCTCATGGCCTTGGCGTACTCCTCGATGTCGTCGGGGTCTTCGGACTTTTCCAGGCGCGAAAGCCTCGCGTATGTGTCGCGGTCCTTCTGCTCCTGGATCGCCCTGTCTGCCTCACCCTGGCCGCGCCGACGCCCTTCCTCCCAATGACCTCGGGTGAACGCCTCCAAGTCATCCTTCCGGTGGGTTTGCAACGCCGTCAGGATGTCCTCAGTGGTACGTCCCTCGAAGGGGTCGGCTGGCGGTGCCGGTGGCTCCTGCGGTGGGGCGTCGTCGGAAGCAGGCGGTTCGGGGGATTCTAGTTCCGCCTTTGGCTCCTCGTCCTTATCCTTCGCCTCAGAAGTCGGCTCCTCTTTCGGCTTTGGCATTACGCCTTCACCTCCAATGAAAAGGCCCGCCGAAGCGGGCCTGCTTGCCTCTCTGTGTGATGAGTCCTCTATCTCACCCCTGCCATCTCCAGGGTCGGCTCCTCCAGCGGCACGACATCGTAGAACGTGACGAACAGCCGCCACTTCTCCTGGTTCTCGCGCTCGTACCTCTCGCGGGCAGGGTTCCTCGGGAGCTTCCGGTACATCAGCGCCTTGAACTTCGTGGTCTCTGGAATGTCCATTTGCAGCAGGGCGTACTCAAAGGATGTGTTATCCCTGCGGGCGATGGCCTGGGCCCGCTCCACGATGGCCTTGACCTCATCCTGGTCTGCCGCTGACATCCCCATCTTGGTCGGGATGCTGTAGTATTCGTCGGCGACCCGCGTGGCCTCCATCATGTCGCGCACCGTTTGCTGAAGCCGTGGCTCCGTCCAGCGCAGCGCCTCGCGGTTGGTCAGCCATTCCGTAAGGCCGGGGTTTGCCTCCTCAATGGCGCGGCGCTGGGCGAAGAAGGTGTCGAAGTCCCGCGAGCCGTCGGCCGTGTAGGTCAACTCCACACCCCACCACTCGTCTGCTGCCCGCTCCATGTCGCTGCGGGGGTCGCGGTCAAAGTCCTCTCCATACTGCTGCGTGGCGCGGATGCCCCACTCGCGCCGGAAGTCCTGATACTGGCTACGGAACTCCTGACCTGTGCCAGTGAAGGCAACCATGCGTCCCTGAAACTCCTCTTCTGCCGCAACCCGTAGAACCAGCGTCGTTGAACGTCGTCGGCATCCTGTAGGTTCGCTGGCGCCACTCCGTACTCCGGCGGCATCTCCGCCCGCTTCTGGGCCCACAACTCCTCCAGCCGTGCGTAGGGCGATCTCGGGTAGGCACGACCGCCGAATGTCTCCACCACGCCAGCGATGGCCTTCTCCTTCGTGCCCTCTGCCTCCAAGATGGCCTCGATGTTCAGGGGCAGGAACTTGTCGCTGGAGTATTCCAGACTCCGGCGAGGGTCGCTGACGAACTCGTTGATGCCGACCGGCATACCGATGAAGTCCTCGCCCGTGATGAAGTCAATCAGCGTGCTCGTGGGCCCCGGCGCAGCCCTGCTCCGTAGGTAGCGCACGAGCGGGTTGTTTTGCATGGCCTCGCCCCAGGTGTCGAACTCCCAGTTGTCCTTGACGGTGAGCGAGCCGAGGAAGGCTATCGTGGCGCGGAAGGCCGAGCCAAGGCCGACCTCCTCGCCGCACATGAACTTTCCTCTACTCTGAGGGTTGAGGCGATCAACTAACTCGTCATGGGAAAAGCCGAGCGCCCGACCGATCCCGTAGAACGTCGCCATACCGCCGAATAGCATCTTCCCCAGGGTGAGACGGGCATCGCTGGCTAGCACACCCTTGCCCATCATGTAGGCGGTTGTGCCGAAGATGCCCGAAGATGCTCCGAGTGTAGCGCGGGGAGAAGAAGACGAAGGCTCCCTCGATCTGGTTCTGGGTTGTCGCCACGCCGATGCCCCGCATAGAAGGCGTACCCATCATCGTATTCGCGTAGCGGCCAAGCCTGTAAAGACCCTGCTCACCCTCCTCACGAGCGACAATGCTTGCCAAGGCGTCGAATGTCTGGATGCGGCCCTCGGTAATGAAACTGTCGAAGCCACGGGCGACGACCCGCGCTGGCGGGAACCAGCGCAGCAACCCACCAGCCCGCGCCGCCTCGGTGAACTCCGTCCCTGCCATGCCGACGCCGTACTTGGCCGCACGCTGAGCCGCTGGGCGAGAAGCCAGCGACTTCATCCACGTCCTTGGGGCAGCCATATTCTCAATCGACCTGACCACGGCAGAAGCCCAGCGCTGAGGCGAACGAGCCAGCAGTGTCAGGCCCTGAATCATAAAGTGCCCGACATCAAGGGCACCCGTGACCAGCATCCTCGGCAACGCCGCTAGTTGCTGGAACGGGTAGACCCAACGCTGACCAGGACCGATGACGCTCTTCAGTGCCGTTGCCACCTCGCGCTCAAAGACGGTGCCTGCCATGCCAGGGCCGACCTGAAGGCCGATAACCTCGCCGCGCTTCGGTGTGGCTATCCTCTCCCTGGCGGTACGCAAGCCCTCCAGTTTCTCCAGTGCCTCGGTCTTGGCCTCGGGCGTCTTGGCCTTCTTTACAGCGGCTCTCGCGTCCTCTATGGCCTTACGCAGCCCTGGCGTGACGACGCGGCCTATCTTCTCTGTCCTTACGACGTTCTTCAGCAACTCGTCTCGGCTCATCTTCTGCATCGAGCGCACATACAAGTCCAGCGGCTCGGCGGGCGAAGCGTAGGGCACACCCTCAGCAACGCCTTCCTCCATCGTCTCAAAGACGCGATGCTTGACTGGTGACTCCTTCACGCCGATCCGCGTGCGGATGTAGACCTTGCCCCTATCGTCTGTGGCGAACCTCGGCCAGTAGTGCTCCCGCTCGACCTTGGCGCGGATGCCCTTGCCGACGATCTTCTCGTAGTTGTCGGCCCACTCGTCTATCCAGCGCCAGCCATCCTCAATCCACTGACGCTGGTCGGCGCTGAGGGCGTAGCGGCTCGGGTTCTCGGCTACGTCAGCAAAGGCGATGGGCTTCCCCTCGATAACAACCTGCCCAGGCTTCCCGCCTTCGTTGAACGGGAAGCGTCCTCGGAAGCCCGCCATGCGCTGCATACGCGAGGCGTCTTGTACCTCTTCCATGAGCCGGTAGACGACGCCAGCGCGACGGGCAGGGTCTAGGCGGGCGATGCTCGCTGGGCTTGCTGTCGTTCTGATAAGTCCTGCAATCGGTCTCCCCCGCTGACTGGCCTTCTCCGCGAGCCAGCGCAGGGCGTCTTGGGCCTCTGTCCCTGTGATGTGGGCGCGTTCCAGCCTGCGCCACAAGTCCATAGACGGCGGCTGGTCAGCGATGGCCGTGAGGCGCGGCGGCGTGGGCGGCTCGTTCGGGATCGTCGGCTCAATGCCAGCCCGATACCTCTCCGTCAGCGCCGCCTCCTCGGCCCCCAGACGCGGCGGCTCGACGGCCTCGCGGACCGCAGGCTTGGGTGCCGCTGGGGTCGGCCTCGTGATGGGCCTTGAAGGTTCCACCGTAGGTCGAGGCTCAGGCCGCATCCGCGCCAACTCTGATACCTGGCCCGCCCTCGCGCCAGAAGTTATGATGGGCAGCCCCTCTCTCATCTCAATGCCAGGGATACCCTCGGGTGCAGCCCTCTCCAACATCGGCCCCGCCGTCTCGACGGGGCGCTCGCCCTCGCCCATCGGCAACCTACCTTGCTCCTCACGAATCCCCGCCAACTCCCGCTCGGTGGCAAAGGTAGGCTCCTCGACTACCTCGCCCTTCTCCGTAAACCGCATCCTGCCGACCGTGGGTTCCTCGGTCGTTGGCTCGACCCGCATATTGTCCTGAAACTCACGGAAGACCTTTGCCCGTTCGCGCAGGTGTTCAACTGGCTCGGCGGAGTAGGAAGTCTTCGGCCTACCACCCACCACGCGCCCAGCACGCTCGGCCTCCCACACCTCACGCTCCGGCGTCCCGAACTTCGGTGCCCGCGTTGGCGTGTACTCCTGGCGCACGGCCCGAAGCTCCAACTCCTGCTCCATCTCCAGCAGGTCATCGGCGATGTTCTGCATCTGGTCGTCAGGCGTCCCGGTCTTGATGATGTCATTCAGGTCGCGCTCGGCGTAGAGCCTACCAAGCTCGCGCTGGTCCTTGGGTGTGAGTTTGCCAGCGGTGATCTTGGGTGCCAGTTCGTTCAGCCGCTTCTGGATCATGGCTGGCGTGCGGATATCGTTGGTGAGACGGAGGGTTGGTTTGGCAGCGGCAACTGGAGCAGCAGGTGGAGGCTTCACGCGCTCTGGTGTGAACCAGTGCCAATAACTCTCCACTCGCTTTTGTGCATACTCAATAGCACCCTGAAGGTGCAACTCCTTCAACGTATTGTCCAGCACGTTCATATTGCTGAGGCGACCAACGGGTTTGCCTTCGTTGATGTAAGCCTTGACAACGTTAGAATGAATCCGCTGGAGTCCCATATCGCCTTGGAGTTCCGCCTCTCTGATCGCCCTTGCCAACAGCGTCAGGTCGTCTTGGGTGATATTCCGAGCGATCATCTTCTTCGTCGGCACACCGCCAACCACATACGGAACCTCTGCCTTAGCCTGTGGGTAGAACGACTTTGTTACCTCTGCAGGCTTCGGCTTGATCCCCCCAGCCTCTTCCGCCAAGAGCCTCTGAAGGCTCGGCACCTTGGCCTTGAACTCCTGCACGGCAGCGCGGGTGGCAGCAGGCGCGGCCCTAGCGGCACCTCTTGCCCCCGCGACGGCAACCCTTGCCGCAGCCGGTCCCGCAATCGGCGCGGCCCTAGCGGCACCTCTTGCCCCCGCGACGGCAACCCTTGCCGCAGCCGGTCCCGCAATCGGCGCGGCCAGCGCACCCGTGACGCCGCCCACAAGCTCGCCGGTCTCGCCGCCCAGCCTACGGCCGGCCGCCCCGCCCACGACCTCGCCTGCCACCATCTTCGCCGTCAGCCCAGGCCACGCAGCCGCGAAGCCCAAGCCAAGAGGGCTAGTCAGCCCCGCAGCGGCGCGTTCGGCCTGCCGTCCTACGACGGGAATCCTCCTCAGCGGCGCGGTAAGCTCCTCTGGTGCCACTGGCGTTGTGGCCTCTATGCCCAGCGCAAGCACGTCCCCGAAGGAGCGGATGTCCTTCAGCTTCTTCCCCGCGCCGAGTCCGATAGGACTGACGTTGCCAAAGACGGTCTCCAGCGCGTTGTTCCAGAAGTAGACGAACTCCTCCTCGTTGATCTTGCCAGCACGCAGAAGGCTCACGATCTTTCGGTACTCCCGCGTCAGCTCCTCTCGCGGCCCTGGCTTCTCGTGCTCGATGATCGGGATTTCCGGCTCGACTGCCGCCCTCCCAGCAAGCTCCTGGCCCCTCTTGAACTGGCTCAGGATGCGGTCAAGGATGCTCTGCGTAGGTGTCTCTCGTGGCGCTGGCGGCTGCATCTCCCGCTCAATACCCCTGAACCGCTCGTAAGCCTGCCGCTGGACGCTCGGCTCCTCAGTCTCCTCGCGGAAGCGGGGAACCTCAAAGAGCTTCTGGTACTTCTCTTCGGGCAGGAAGTCGTGCCAGAGTCTAGGACTCATCCTTCTCAGCCTTGTCAGCCTTATTGAATGGGCTAGGGTTCGCTACGTAGTCATCTGGTTCAATCAGCAAGCCACTCGAAAAACGTATAGTTGCCCTGTTCGTCGGGTGCGGCGCTATGTGGATCGCCATGAACTGCTCAAACGACTCAAAGATGTTGATGCTACCTCGTGGGGCTGGCGTTAGCCAGTGAATGATGCAGAGACCTGTGGAGAACATAACGCCCTCGATGACGACGCCAGTTCCAGAAACGCCCGACTGGTCTTGCTCGCGGTGAACCTCAAACGTATCCATCCCGACAGGCACTTTCTTTGACAAAGGCATCATCGTTGCTCCTTAGCCCCTACCTACAACCCCCGTCGCCGTGCCCACCGGGGCAGCGGCATACATCTGCCTCTGAACGTCCTCGGGGAACAGGCCCCGCTCGCGCCAGCGCCCGTAGGCCATCTGCTGACTCAGCCACGGACTAGACAGGAACTGCGAAAGGTTCACATCCTTTGGGGCAACCCAAGGCTGCCCGCCTATCGGTGTAGTCTCACCACCCCATGGCCCAAACTCGGGGACGCGCTGGCCGGTCGCGTAGGCTTGCGCGTAGGGCGAGACGCCAGGCTGCTCGCCGGGCACGACCTGGCCCTGCTGCCCTGGCCCCGTCTGGAACATGGGCGCTCCGGCGGGTAGGCCGCTCGGATGGGCCTCCCCGCCCAAGCCAGCCAGCCACTGCTCGTAGATCCTGTAATTGATGGGCTGAGCCGCCATCTGCGCCGCCGCAAGCCGCTCCTGCGACCACATCTCCTGTAGCCGGACGCCAAGCTCCTTGTCTAGGGCCTTGTGCCGCTCGGCCCAGTCCAGTTGCAGGTACTCCACGGCTTGGCGGTGCTCCTCCTGAAGCCTCCTCCACTCGTGCTCAAGCCTCTCCCGCTGCAAGCCAGCCGCGTGCTCAAGCTCCATCCGCAGCTCCTCCAGCCGCTGGGCAAGCTCTCTCTCGTTAAAGGCCATCTGCTGGTCGAACTGCTGTTGAAGCTGCTCGCGGGCGGCGGCCGACTCCTCGTGCGTGAGGTTGAACTGGCGCACGAACTCGTCCCAGGCCA